>ENA-ORLB01000022-ORLB01000022.1-human-gut-metagenome-genome-assembly--contig:-NODE-22-length-123878-cov-12.4899_pt1 | contig 123878 bp, 93 predicted proteins | sample MGYA00243064_ERZ508817 | MGnify/ENA primary metagenome ERZ508817 (study PRJEB26277, sample SAMN04329836) | human gut metagenome | biome: human-associated habitat | host: Homo sapiens | place: USA... | reverse complement strand
CGAGGAAGGAAGAAGCACTCTTTTTATTTCAAACAGGAAAATTTAAACAAGCTCTTAGTCTATTGTTATTATTTTGGTTATTAGTCACTATCCTTGCAAAGATATATGATTTATCCGAACCCTGTCAGAATCAAGCGAAGAATTGTTGTGCCACGGAAGGAACCATAGCCGACAACCAGGGTTTCATATCCTCTGCTACCAATAACCAATACAATAATAATATAATGAAAATGGCAATAGCGATACCTACTAAAACTTTTCTCTGTTTCATAATTGTTTTTGTTTAAATATTCAATATTTATAAGAACAGTTCAGGTTGAAAATTGTTCTATATCAGAAAAATGAAGGCAAAAGAGAAAAAAAGTCATTTTTTGTTTGCTGTTTCAAACAAAGTGTCTATATTTGCCCTCATAAAATTACAAAAGACAATGAGAACAATGTTAGTAAATACATATTGGTGGTGGCACCCGTTACAACTCCGACAGTCGTAAGGGAGCAGTGCTCGTATGTATATACCTCATTAAAGATATAACAGATTTGAAAGAGCCCTGTCGCAACTTGCGGCAGGGCTCTTTTTATTTGCCCATTTTCGAACAGATTTAGATAATAACATAAAAAATAGATAGGATTATGAAAAGTTTTTTAGTTGACCAGGATGGCTATTACGGAGAATTCGGTGGTGCTTATATACCGGAAATCCTCCACAAATGTGTTGAGGAACTGACGAACAAGTACCTCGAAGTGATTGAAAGCGAAGAATTTAAAAAGGAATTTGAGCAGTTATTACGCGACTACGTAGGACGTCCTTCCCCACTCTATCTGGCAAAACGCCTTTCCGAAAAGTATGGTTGCAAGTTGTATCTGAAACGGGAAGACCTGAATCATACCGGTGCACACAAAATCAACAACACCATCGGACAAATCTTGCTGGCACGCCGCATGGGAAAGAAACGCATCATCGCCGAAACCGGAGCCGGACAACATGGAGTAGCAACAGCTACCGTATGTGCGTTGATGGATATGGAATGTATCGTTTATATGGGAAAGACGGATGTAGAACGCCAACATATCAATGTGGAGAAAATGAAAATGCTGGGAGCTACCGTTATTCCCGTTACTTCCGGAAACATGACCTTGAAAGACGCAACCAACGAAGCGATCCGCGACTGGTGTTGCCATCCTGCCGACACTTATTATATTATCGGCTCTACCGTAGGCCCTCATCCTTATCCTGATATGGTGGCACGCCTGCAATCTGTTATCAGCGAAGAAATAAAAAAACAACTGCAAGAAAAAGAAGGACGTGACTATCCGGATTATCTGATAGCCTGCGTTGGAGGAGGAAGTAATGCTGCCGGAACGATTTATCATTATATCAATGATGAACGGGTAGGCATCATTCTGGCGGAAGCCGGAGGTAAAGGAATAGAAACCGGAATGACCGCCGCCACCATCCAACTCGGTAAAATGGGAATTATCCACGGAGCGCGTACTTACGTCATCCAAAACGAAGACGGACAGATTGAAGAGCCTTACTCGATTTCCGCCGGACTGGATTATCCGGGCATTGGTCCGATACACGCCAATCTTGCCGCACAAAGACGTGCCAACGTTTTGGCAATCAATGACGACGAAGCAATAGAAGCCGCTTACGAACTGACTAAACTCGAAGGTATTATCCCTGCACTGGAATCCGCCCATGCATTAGGAGCTTTGAGAAAATTGAAGTTCAAACCGGAAGATATCGTTGTATTGACTGTTTCAGGACGAGGAGACAAAGATATTGAAACCTATTTATCGTTTAATGAACAGCAATAAGTAATTAGTAAACCATCATTCGTAATCAATAATCAAGCAATTATAGAAATGAAAACATTTAATTATACAACTCATAGCAAACAAGTGCTCGGAGATATGCATACTCCTGTCAGCATTTACCTGAAAGTGCGCGACATGTATCCGCAATCTGCATTAATGGAAAGTTCCGACTATCATGCCGGAGAAAATTCCTTGTCATTTATAGCCCTCTGTCCCCTGGCAAGTATCGGTATAAACGGCGGCATTGTCACTTCCAACTATCCCGATAACAGCCGCACGGAAGAACCCCTGACAAAAACCTTCCATGTAGAAAAGGCCATGAACCGGTTTATCAATCAATTCCAGGTGACCGGGGATAATAAGAATGTATGTGGACTTTACGGATACACGACGTTCAACGCTGTGAAATACTTCGAGCACATCCCGGTGAAAGAAAGTCACGATGAGCAAAATGACGCTCCGGATTTGCTATACATATTATATAAGTATGTCATTGTTTTCAATCATTTCAAAAATGAATTGACACTCGTTGAAATGTTGTCCGAAGGAGAAGAAAGCGGCTTACCGGAACTGGAAGCAGCCATCGAAAACCGGAATTATGCTTCTTACAACTTCTCTGTAACAGGTCCCGTTACCAGCACTATCACCGACGAGGAGCATAAAGCCAATGTCCGCAAAGGAATCGCGCACTGTATGCGTGGAGATGTTTTCCAAATCGTACTTTCCAGAAGATTTATCCAACCTTATGCCGGAGATGATTTCAAAGTGTACCGCGCACTCCGCAGCATCAATCCTTCTCCTTATCTTTTCTACTTCGATTTCGGAGGATACCGCATCTTCGGTTCTTCACCGGAAACACATTGCAAAATCGAAGATGGTCGTGCTTACATCGATCCGATTGCCGGAACTACCCGCCGTACCGGAGATGTAGTAAAAGACCGGGAACTGACAGAAGCTTTATTGGCTGACCCTAAAGAAAATGCAGAGCATGTCATGCTGGTTGATCTTGCCAGAAACGACCTTTCCCGTAATTGTCATGATGTACGCGTACTATTCTATAAGGAACCACAATATTATAGTCATGTCATTCACCTGGTAAGCCGTGTCAGCGGTATGTTGAATGAGGGCGCAGATAAAATAAAAACGTTTATTGATACGTTTCCTGCCGGCACATTAAGCGGTGCTCCCAAAGTACGCGCTATGCAGTTAATCAGCGAAATCGAACCACATAATCGTGGAGCCTATGGTGGCTGTATCGGTTTTATCGGATTGAACGGCGAATTAAATCAGGCTATCACTATCCGTACTTTTGTAAGCCGCAACAATGAACTCTGGTTCCAAGCCGGAGGAGGTATTGTAGCACGCAGTCAGGATGAATATGAACTGCAAGAGGTGAACAACAAACTGGGAGCACTGAAAAAGGCGATTGATTTAGCTATCAAATTAAAAAATTGAAAGCAGAGATAGTATTTGAACAACCATTTTACAATGACAATAAAAATGAAAATATTACTTTTAGATAACTACGACTCTTTCACTTATAACCTACTGCACGCAGTGAAAGAATTAGGGGCTACAGATGTAGAAGTAGTCCGCAACGACCAGATAGAGCTTGATGAAGTAGACCGATTTGATAAAATCATCCTGTCTCCCGGACCGGGCATACCCGAAGAGGCCGGACTGCTATTACCTATTATTAAAAGATATGCTCCGACCAAAAGCATTCTGGGTGTCTGCCTCGGTCATCAAGCCATCGGCGAAGCTTTCGGAGCACGTCTGGAAAATCTCAAAGAAGTATATCATGGGGTACAGACTCCGATTACCATCCTTCACCAGGATTTGCTTTTTGAAGGGTTGGGAAAAGAAATCCCTGTTGGAAGATACCATTCCTGGGTAGTCAGCCGGGAAGGTTTTCCCGATTGCCTGGAAATAACGGCAGAAAGTCAGGAAGGACAAATCATGGCAATCCGCCATAAGACCTACAATGTACATGGTATTCAGTTCCATCCCGAATCAGTATTAACTCCGCAAGGAAAAGAAATTATTAAAAACTTCTTAAACGATTAAACTTATGAAACAGATTCTATACAAACTTTTCGAACATCAATATTTGGGACGCGATGAGGCTCGCACCATTTTACAGAACATCGCACAAGGAAAATATAATGATGTACAGGTAGCCTCTTTAATTACCGTCTTTCTGATGCGTAATATCTCTGTGGAAGAATTATGCGGTTTCCGCGATGCATTGCTTGAAATGCGTATTCCGGTTGATTTAAGTGAATTTGCTCCGATAGATATCGTAGGAACCGGAGGTGATGGAAAAAATACATTTAATATTTCTACAGCTTCCTGTTTTACTGTTGCCGGAGCCGGTTTCCCGGTTGTGAAACATGGTAATTACGGAGCAACATCAGTCAGCGGTGCCAGTAATGTAATGGAGCAACACGGTGTAAAGTTCACCAGTGACGTCGATCAACTGCGCCGTAGCATGGAGAAATGTAATCTTGCCTATCTGCATGCTCCTTTATTCAATCCGGCATTAAAGGCAGTTGCTCCGGTTCGTAAAGGATTGGCAGTGCGCACTTTCTTTAATATGCTCGGTCCGTTGGTTAATCCGGTATTACCGGCCTATCAGCTTTTAGGAGTTTACAACCTCCCGTTACTTCGCCTCTATACCTATACTTATCAGGAAAGCAAGACGAAATTTGCCGTTGTTCATAGTCTCGACGGATATGACGAAATCTCTCTGACAAATGAGTTTAAAGTGGCGACCAGCGATCATGAAAAGATTTACGCTCCCGAGAGTCTCGGATTCTCCCGCTATAAGGAAACTGACCTGGATGGTGGACAAACACCGGAAGATGCAGCTAAGATTTTCGACCAGATCATGAATAACACGGCTACAGAAGCTCAAAAAAATGTAGTGGTAGTCAATTCAGCTTTTGCCATCCATGTGATTTGTCCGGAGAAGACTATTGAAGAATGTATTGCTCTCTCCAAAGAGTCATTGGAAAGTGGACGCGCATTAGCTACCCTAAAAAAATTCATTGAATTGAACAGTTAATGTTTTATTTTTGCAAATCCATCATTTACAATTAATAATCCCACATCAATGAAAGATATATTATCAGAGATTATAGCAAACAAACGATTTGAAGTTGACCTGCAAAAGCAGGCTATCTCCATCGAGCAATTACAGGAAGGTATCAGCGAAGTTCCGACCTCTCGTTCTATGAAGCAGGCATTAGCCTCGTCTGCATCGGGTATTATCGCTGAATTCAAGCGTCGGTCTCCATCCAAAGGATGGATAAAGGAAGAAGCATGCCCGGAAGAAATTGTTCCCTCCTATGCAGCAGCAGGAGCTTCTGCCCTTTCCATCCTCACCGACGAGAAATTTTTCGGAGGAAGCCTGAAGGACATCCGCACTGCACGCCCTTTGGTAGAGATCCCCATTCTTAGGAAGGACTTCATCATTGACGAATACCAGCTTTATCAAGCCAAAATTGTCGGTGCCGATGCCGTACTTCTTATCGCAGCCGCATTAGAACCGGAGAAATGTAATGAACTTGCAGAAAAAGCTCATGAACTAGGTCTGGAAGTTCTTCTGGAGATTCATAGCTCCGAAGAATTAATATATATCGACAAGAAAATAGATATGGTAGGAATCAACAATCGTAATCTGGGTACTTTCTTCACTGATGTAGAAAACTCTTTCCGCTTGGCCGGACAGCTTCCCCAAGATGCTGTATTGGTATCCGAAAGCGGCATCTCCGATCCGGAAATAGTAAACCGACTTCGGGCAGCCGGATTCCGTGGATTCCTGATCGGTGAAACATTTATGAAAACACAGCAACCGGGAGAAACTTTACAGAATTTCCTGCAAGCAATCCAATAAACTAATTATTCAAAACGGACAGCCCTATGATTAACGGAAAAATTATCAAAGTATGCGGTATGCGTGAAGCTGAAAACATACAGGACGTAGAGTCTATCGAAGGCATAGATATGCTGGGATTCATCTTCTATCCTAAATCTCCCCGATATGTCTACGAGCTTCCGGCTTACTTGCCCATTCATGCCCGGCGTGTCGGAGTTTTCGTCAACGAAGACAAGCAGATAATCAGCATGTATGCTGATCGTTTCGGACTGAATTATGTACAGCTCCACGGAAATGAATCGCCGGAATACTGCCGGTCCTTACATTCCACTGGATTGAAAATCATCAAGGCCTTTTCAGTAGACCGTCCCAAAGATTTGAGAAAGGTATATGACTACGAAAAAGTCTGTGATCTTTTTCTGTTCGATACCAAATGCGAACAATATGGTGGTTCGGGAAATCAATTCGACTGGAGCATCCTGGATATGTACAATGGACATGTACCCTTCCTATTGAGCGGAGGCATTAACTCATACAGTGCCAATGCCCTGAAAGAGTTTAAACATCCCCGGCTTGCCGGATACGATCTCAACAGCCGTTTTGAATTGAAACCGGGAGAAAAGGATCCGGAGCGTATCCGGACATTTTTAAACGAATTAAAATCATAATCTAAAAATTCCAACGTCATGAATAGAATTAATCAACTTTTCAATAGCAACAAGAAAGACATACTTTCTATTTATTTTTGTGCCGGTACTCCTACTTTGGATGGTACCGCTGATGTAATCCGCACGCTCGAAAAGCACGGAGTGAGTATGATTGAAGTCGGCATTCCTTTCAGTGATCCGATGGCAGATGGCATTGTTATTCAGAATGCCGCTACGCAGGCATTGCGCAATGGTATGTCTCTAAAACTTCTTTTTGAACAATTACGGGATATTCGCAAGGACGTAAAAATCCCACTTGTGCTTATGGGATATTTAAACCCAATCATGCAATTCGGATTTGAGAATTTCTGCCGTAAATGTGTGGAATGTGGTATCGACGGCGTCATTATTCCTGATCTCCCTTTCCGTGATTACCAAGAACATTATCGTATCATTGCCGAACGCTATAACATCAGAGTGATTATGCTCATCACACCGGAAACCAGCGAAGAACGGGTACGCGAGATAGATACACATACCGACGGATTTATTTATATGGTTTCATCAGCAGCAACCACCGGAGCGCAACAAGATTTCAACGAACAAAAACGGGCTTACTTCAAAAAGATTGAAGGTATGCATCTGAACAATCCGTTGATGGTGGGATTTGGTATCTCCAATAAAGCAACATTCCAAGCAGCTTGCGAACACGCTTCCGGAGCTATCATCGGCAGTAAGTTCGTCACTCTGCTCGAAGAAGAAAAAGACCCGGAAAAGGCGATTACCAGACTGAAAGAAGCCCTGAAGTAAGAGCCTCGGATGAAAATCTCCGCAGGCCGCAGGGCTATTTCCGCAAACCGTGGGGCTATTTCTGCAAGCCGTGGGGAGGCTGTACTTCACCCGTGGGACGAGCAGAGACAAGCCGTGAGCTGAACAAAAACAAGACGTGGACTGAACAGGATCGAGGCGTGGGCTGACAATCTCGTTGCCCCTGTCATTCACCGAATCCGAAGTCCGAACAACAACAGCAGCAGTCTTCCTTTCCTCGCCAATATTGCTGCTGTTGTTTACAACAGTAGTAATATTTCTCTTCTACTCTACTCTCTTGGGTTTCATTCGGTTTTTGCCCTTTATCCATCGGCGTTTCAGAGTTTTTTTCCACTGCACTTTTTTCCACTGGTTTTTGTATACTATTAACCACTGATTTGCTGTAGTCATTCTTTGCACACAGATACAGCAACAACACATAAATCCCTACAAGTTGCACTCCCCCTATCTGATACATCATGACGCTCAAATTGTCGCCTGCCCAAAAACAGATTTCTAACGGAAAATACCGGTCATTTTTCATTTTCTCTTTCGTTTTTTATTTAAAGCCGGACACTTCGTCCAACCTGCCCCAAAGATGGGGACATTTTTTCATACTACATATCGCAAAAATGCAACATAGATATTTTTTATAGTCTTGTCCTTCCAACTTTATATAATTCGTCGTTTAGCACTCATTATTCGCATTTAATCCGTATCTTTGCCAATGTTTTAACAGTAATTCAACAATTATGAGAGCAGAAACTCCTTCCGTTTTGTTAATTTACACGGGTGGGACTATCGGAATGATAGAGAATCCGGAAACAGGTGCCTTAGAAAATTTCAACTTCGATCATTTGCTTAAGCACGTCCCCGAACTGAAAAGATTCAACTACCGCATTTCCTCCTACCAATTCGATCCCCCTCTCGACTCTTCGGACATGGAACCTGCTTACTGGGCAAAACTGGTAAAGATCATCAATTACAATTATGATTATTTCGATGGTTTCGTCATCCTTCACGGAACAGACACAATGGCTTACACTGCCTCTGCACTAAGTTTCATGCTCGAAAATCTAAGCAAACCTGTCATCCTCACAGGTTCCCAGCTCCCGATCGGGACTTTGCGCACAGACGGAAAGGAAAACCTCATCACAGCCATCGAAATTGCAGCAGCTAAAAATCCGGATGGTACAGCCATTGTTCCGGAGGTTTGTATTTTCTTTGAGAATCATTTGATGCGTGGCAACCGTACCACCAAAATCAATGCGGAGAATTTCAATGCTTTCCGCTCTTTCAATTATCCGCCATTGGCACGGGTAGGTATCCACATTAAATATGAGCCTAATCTCATTCGAAAACCAGACCCGACAAAACCGTTAAAGCCGCATTACCTGTTTGACACCAATGTAGTTATTCTAACGCTTTTTCCGGGCATTCAAGAGAGTATCGTGACTTCTCTGCTTCATGTTCCGGGATTGAAAGCGGTTGTCATGAAAACCTTCGGTTCGGGAAATGCTCCGCAAAAAGAATGGTTCATCCGCCAACTAAAGGAAGCTACCGATCGTGGAATTATCATTGTCAACATTACACAATGTGCCTCCGGAGCAGTAGAAATGGGACGTTACGAAACAGGAATGCATCTTCTGGAAGCAGGTGTAATCAGTGGATATGACAGTACCCCCGAATGTGCCATAACAAAGCTCATGTTTTTATTGGGACATGGATTACCCAACAAGGATATCCGATATAAAATGAACTCCTGCTTAATAGGAGAAATCACCAAGTCTTAAGTTAAATCCATCTATTGTAACCCCCTGATTTTCATTTTAAGCAGTTGTATAAAAGTGAAAATCAGGGGATTTCTCTTCATCATCATCAAGACCGAATCAAACCTAAAAGAGCCAAAGAAGAACCAAAACGGAAGTATAGTTGTTTTCACTCCATAAAATAACAGAAAAAACATTTCCAATAAAAGATATGCAGTTATTTTTGTGATGGATTTGGTTACAAACAATCAAGCAATAATACATTATGATGAAAAAAACAATTCAATTTGTACCCATCATTGCAATAGCAATGGCAGGTACTATGTCTAGTTGTGTTGACTCTGGAAAGGATCTCTATGATCCGTCTTACGAAACACCTAACCCGATGGGAGATGGCTTTGCTGCTCCCGATGATATCGATTGGAACATGATAACCACTAAAAATGTCTCGGTCGAAGTGAAAGATGAAGAAGGAGGACTATTTGCTTATTTAGTTGAAATATATGCAGAAGATCCTTTGACTAATGAAAGCGCTTCCGTGCTCGCTGCAAGGACAGCTAATAAAGAAAACAACTTTAAATTTACAACCGCTGTCAGTCTGCTGCCAACTCAAAAGGGTATTTATGTGAAGCAAACCGACCCTAGAGGACGTGAACAGGTATATCAGTTCGATGTGCCGGAAAACAGCGATAATATTACCTGTAAACTCTATTATGCAGGATCTACTGCACAAAATAGAGCGTTGATGAGTCGTGCCGCTGCTACAAGAGGCCTTTCATTTGAAAAGCCGGATTACTATTCCATACCTGCTAATGCAAAAGAAGTGACTGAAATGTCAGGAACCACTTTGCTGCGTGATGCTTCTTACAAAATCACCTCTGACTATGCCGGCACATTCAAGTTTGACGGTTATGACGGTGAAATTGCAACCAAAGTTTATGTAGATGCTAAATGGACGATTCCCGCAACATTCCAATTCCAAAACGGTATTGAAATCATTGTGATGAATAATGCTAAAATTGAAGCATCAGGAACCATGACGTTCATTAGAAACTCCATGTTGACCATTATGGAAAAGGGAGAAGTGAATGCAGAGGATATATCATTCACCAATGGAGCGCCTGCTGCATTAAGAAACTGGGGTGCACTGACTGTAGCGAACACAATGACACTACATTCCGGTGCAACACTCTACAACAAAGGAACCATAACCAGCAAGAATATCTCAATCAATTCCAATACGAAAATTGTAAATGACAATAAAATCAGTTTGGAAGGAGAATTAAATCTGCCGTCTAATTTCTCTTTGGAAAATAACGGAGAGATTTATGGAGAGAAATTAATTGCAAATTCCGACGCTGTTGCTACCAACAACAACATCATGAAGTTTACAACCATCAGTCTCACCAATACGACTGTCAACAACGCTTGTAGCATGGAAGCAACGACTTCTTTCTATGCCAACGGAGCGACGTTTAACTTTACTCAAGGATATTTGAAAGCTCCTAAAATGGAGTTTGTTAATGGAACAGTAAATTTAAGTGATGGTTCTATGCTGGATGCTACGACAAGTATCAGCATACCTCCCGGTTATGCCAAGTTTTATGGAAAAGGCGAAAATACTTCTATGATAAAATCACCGGTTATCACCGGACAAGGTTTCACATATGATGGAAATTTGGTTATTGAATGTGACAGCCACGTTGAAAAGAACCAATGGTGGGAAAACTTCCATGTACTGAATGGCGCATACTTCACCAAAATGGGAGACTCTAAAGTCATCATCGATGTTTGTACAGGAATTAAAAATGGTGGAAATGAAGGAGGAGATCCTGAAGATCCTAAGTTCCCGATCATCATGGATGATAATCGCAATTATGCTTATCTGTTTGAAGACCAATGGCCTTTATATGGGGATTACGATATGAACGACCTTGTTCTGATTATCAAGGAAAGAAAGATCTCCATCAATAAGAGCAATAAGGCAGAAGAGTTCACGTTAAGTCTTGATTTATCGGCTGCCGGAGCTACCAAGAGTATTGGAGCTGCTATCATGCTGGACGGTGTTCCTGCCAGTGCCATTACGCAGCCGGTGGAATTCAGTGACAACTCTCTTTTTAAAGGTTTCAATGTGAATAGTAATCTGATTGAGAACGGACAGGACTATGCGGTTATTCCATTATTTGACGATGCTCACAAAGCATTGGGAAGAGACCGTTACGAACAGATCAATACGATTGCAGGTCACTCTGCCAATACGAGTCCTAAAAATATCAGTTTCACTATAAAGTTCAGCAATCCTATCTCTGTGGATGAGCTTAATATCAATAAACTGAATGTTTTCATTTTCGTAGAAGGAAACAGAAACCAGCGTAAGGAGATTCATATTGTCGGTTATCAACCAACTAAGTTGGCAAATACCGACTTGTTCGGAGGCAACAACGACGATAGTTCTACTTCCCGCAAGAGATATTACATCAGCAAAGATAACCTGGCATGGGGAATCATGGTTCCGACAGACTTCAAATGGCCTTTGGAATATGTGAATATCAAATCAGCTTACTCGTTATTCGAAAGTTGGGTGACCAGTGGCGGTACTAAGAATGAAGAATGGTGGAAAACTTTTGATTCATCAAGAGTATATAAATAAGCCTAACAATTAATCTTTAACACGGATTCCAGTTTTTATGGAATCCGTGTTTTTTCATTAAGATGCTGTAAGTTGCAATTAATAGAAAAAAAAGATATATCACGAATTTTACTCTCCTGATTGGGGATTATTCTAAAATAATATCTATATTTGCAGTGTATCACAAATATTATGTGACAACAATCTTAATCTATAAATCAAATAACAAAGCAAGCGATAGAAAGGTCTATTCGTATGAAGAAAAAAATATTACTAGTCGACGATAAATCGACAATCGGAAAAGTGGCCGGTGTGTATCTAGGAAAAGAGTATGATTTTACCTATTTGGAAGATCCCATCAAAGCAATAGAATGGCTTAATGAAGGCAATGTACCTGACCTCATTATTTCAGACATTCGTATGCCTCTCATGATGGGGGATGAATTCTTAAGATACATGAAGAACAATGAATTATTCAAGTCAATTCCTATCGTTATGTTATCCAGTGAGGAAAGTACAACGGAAAGAATCAGACTATTGGAAGAAGGAGCAGAAGACTATATCCTGAAACCATTCAACCCTTTGGAACTCAAAATCCGAATCAAAAAGATTATTGACTAATACCGGGTCTTCTACACATGCAATATTTTGTTTATATAGGCAGAGATAGCAAAACAATAGAACTACTCTCCCGACTAAGTATTGGGGTATTCTATGCTGCACCCAATTGTAGCAAAGCTGTCAAAGTATTGGAGAAAATACGCGAAAAATATGACGCAGCTCTATTTTTCGAACAAGTGAACATATCCAAAGATATTGCAGATATCCAATACATGCGTAAAAAGTATCCGGGGCTTTATATGGTACTCGTTATCGACTCCTTATCTAAGGAAGAAGCATCCGAATACCTTAAAGCCGGTATCAACAATACGATAAAATATGAAACAAGCCAGGAGGCTTTAAAAGATTTATCAACTTTCCTTAAACGAAGAAAAGATCAGAAAATAAAGGCACTTCAACTTAAAGCACAAAATATAAATGCTTTCCGCCTGCCTTTATGGAAAAGAACCTTTGATATTTTCTTTTCAGGAATGGCGATATTATGTCTTTCTCCTCTCTTAATATTTACTGCACTAGCTATCCGGATAGAAAGTAAGGGTCCTATTATCTACAAATCCAAGCGCGTAGGAAGTAATTATCAGATATTCGACTTTCTTAAATTCCGTTCGATGTATACTGATGCAGACAAGCATTTAAAGGATTTCAATGCCCTTAACCAATATCAGCAGGAAGATGAGGATATTTGGGGAGAAGAACCGGAAGCGGAAGTGAATGAAGAAATCGATGAAGAAGAAATCCTCTTGATATCTGACGATTTCGTAATCTCCGAAGAAGACTACATAAACAAGAAGTCCAAGGAAAAAAGCAATGCTTTCGTTAAGCTGGAAAATGACCCTCGAATAACTAAGATTGGACGTATTATACGTAAATATAGTATTGACGAGTTACCCCAGCTTATTAATATTTTAAAAGGGGATATGTCAATAGTAGGCAACCGCCCTCTCCCACTCTATGAAGCCGAGTTGCTGACAAGCGATGAACACATCGACCGTTTCATGGGTCCGGCCGGATTGACCGGTTTATGGCAGGTAGAGAAAAGAGGCGAAGCCGGTAAACTTTCTGCTGAAGAACGCAAGCAATTGGATATCACCTATGCAAAGACATTCTCTTTCTGGTTGGATATAAAGATTATTCTGAAAACAGTTACTGCATTCATTCAAAAAGAGAACGTATAATCTCCTTCCAGATGATAGACTCTTATATCTACATAATAGATGATCTGGTATTCTTCTGTACAGGGCTTTTGCTCCTATACCTCTTTGTGATGGCCATAGCCTCACATTTCAAACATATCACCTACCCGAAGGCTCAAAAGGAATATGGTTGCGCCATTCTCGTTCCGGAGGGAAGTATTCTTCCGGATATGTATAAAGAAGAAGCGTACGAGTTTATCACATACAGCGATCTACATCAGACAATCAACAGTTTAGACCAGGAACGATACGACCTGGTTCTCTTCCTGTCCAATACAGCATGCGCTTTATCTCCGCAATTCCTGAATAAGATATATAATGCCTATGATGCCGGTGTACAAGCCATCCAACTACATACGATAGTAGAAAACCGCAAAGGCATCCGTAATCGCTTCCGGGCTATACGTGAGGAAATAAAAAACAGCCTCTGTAGAGCCGGCAATACACAATTCGGACTGTCATCCAATTTATTGGGGACTAATATGGCAATTGACCTAAAATGGCTGCAAAAGAACATGAAAAGTTCTAAGACTAATATCGAACGAAAATTATTCCGACAGAATATATACATTGACTACTTGCCGGATGTGATTGTTTATTGCCAGTCCGCACCCGCCTGTCCTTACCGTAAACGTATCCGGAAAACAACTTCCTACTTACTCCCTTCCATATTTGAAGGAAACTGGAGTTTCTGCAACCGGATCGTACAACAATTAACGCCTTCTCCACTTAAATTATGTATCTTCGTAAGTATTTGGACTTCGTTGATTACCGTATATAATTGGACCTTATCATTCGGATGGTGGATTGCACTTTTCGGTCTATTAATCACTTATAGCCTGGCAATTCCTGATTATCTGGTAGAGGACAAAAAGAAGAAAAAACATTCAATATGGAGAAGAAAACACTTAAACAGCGAATTAAAGAAAACCCCGGCTTAAAACAGGCTGTACATCGTTTTATCATGCACCCCGTTAAAACTCGCCCTAATTGGTGGATACGGCTCTTCGATTTCATATACCTGAAACGCGGAAAGGGTTCTGTCATCTATCGGAGTGTACGCAAAGACCTCCCTCCTTTCAACCGATTCTCTTTGGGTAAATATTCTGTTGTCGAAGACTTCTCTTGTCTGAATAATGCAGTTGGCGACTTGACAATCGGAGATTATACACGCATCGGATTGAGAAACACAATCATAGGTCCGGTTAATATTGGCAATCATGTCAACCTGGCACAGAATGTAACGGTCACAGGACTCAACCATAATTATCAGGATGCAGAAAAGATGATTGACGAACAAGGTGTCAGCACACTGCCTGTTGTCATCGAAGATGATGTATGGGTAGGTGCCAATTCGGTCATTCTACCGGGAGTAACTTTAGGGAAACATTGCGTAGTGGCCGCCGGAAGTGTAGTCAGTCATTCCGTCCCACCCTATTCAATATGTGCCGGATGCCCTGCAAGAATCATAAAAACATACGATTTCGAGACTAAAGAGTGGAAAAAAGTAGAGAAAACACCTGCTACTAACCATAAATAGTGAGAATAGCTACAGAATATACCTCATAAAGGTGATTGTGACACATTCTGAAACGCATTATCTTTGCAGTATCAGAATTGAATTAATTAGTCATAATTTTATTACGTAGCCACATTTAAGTAAAAAATGAAATAGAGTCCCGCCGAAGCGATTTCGTCGGGATTTTGTTTTTTATTACCTTAATCCAATCCACAGACTTAAATCCCATATAAATAAAAAACGAGCTAATTCTTTTTATAGAACCACTCGCCACTGCATCAGAAAAGCCTAAAGGCTTTTCCATAGTACCTCAAATTTCCTGAAAACTAATCTTCTTTTTACCTAAAAACGTCTTACCTATTGTTATCCTTTTACCTTCTACTAAAAACTTATCCTATTGAACTAAACTAAAAAACTTTTAATACCTTAAACTGTCTAATCTAATACCTTATTTAATATTTTCTTTTACCTTATAAACTAACAGCAATTTCTCAACTGCTTTGCAAAGGTACGAACATTTTTCGTGTGCGCAAACGGTTTTATATTTTATAACACTTCCGCAGGCTATAAATCTTTCACATCGCTCAATGCAACCAGCTTATTTACAATAGCATAGATAGTCAAACCGGCAGCACTATGTATTTGCAATTTTTTGCTAATATTTCTTCGGTGTGTAATCACCGTATGAATCGACAAAAAAAGCTTTTCCGCTATTTCCTTATTTGTCATTCCCTTCACCACACAGATGACGATTTCTTTTTCCCGCTGGCTAAGCGTATCCTGATTATCCATCTCTTCTTCTTCGGAAACCACATTCAATAAACCTGCAATTTTCTTAGAAAGAGTTTCCAAATCATCGAATATCGAAATAGACTCGTCATACTTACCCAATAATGAAGCATCTACAAAAGAAGTAACCAACGCTATTAAACGTATTCTTTTACCGGATATTTCTTCTCGAAACTTAGCTACATCAAAGTAATCACCAAAAGTAGGATTGACAATCAACATCTCGGGACATTGCGTTCGGACGCAATCGTGCAAAGCTTCAACAGACAGTAATTCTATTGGTTGTACTTTTACGTTAGAAAGACGCTTCAATGCAGCAGTCAACCCACCACGAATAATTACAGAGGTCTCTGCAATAGCTATTCGAACTACTTCGTTATTTTTCATTTTCCCTAATCCTCCTTTCCAAATTCAGAATAGCAGGAACAAAAATATAGTCCTCAACCTTGCAATGAGATTCCAGTCCGGCTTCGCAAGCATATATGTCGAAAAGAGCCGCGTTCAAAAGATTTTCATTTGTTTTGGCAGGGCAATATTTAATAATGATATTTTTCAGTTCTGTCAATTTCTCCCCTACCTGATCGTGATGCTTGGAAAATGTACTGATCTGATAGTTTTTGGGAGCAACTCCTTTAATCAATGAATCGACATACTTAAATACGGTTTTCTCTTCATAATCCATGTGCTTACGCACCTCTCGTGTATATTCATCGAAAAACTTAAGGATGAGAAAAGCAACATCGTCTTGCGAACAGTCGATTGCCTCGATCAATTTACGACGAATAGCGGGAAGAGAAAAATCCAGAAAATAAATATGTGCCTGCCGCAGATAATCAATCAATGCAGGTATGGAAATATCATCTTTATCTCCATCGAGCCGGGAAAAGCCTTCAGCCATAAAGTTGACTACAATCAGAAAGGTCCGGCAGTCTACTCCATTCAGTTCACACACCTCCTTGACTGTCTTGTCACCGAACCCCAACGAAAGCCCAAAACGACTCATCACTTGCAACAAAGAATAATTATCGCTGATGAGATCAATCATCTTATCAGTTGGCTTATATTTTTGTAAATTATCCATCATACCTATTTATATTAGAGACTGCAAAGGAACGGAATATTTTGCTGAAATACAATCATCATTTATAGGTATTTTAATTCACCGGAAATAGCCAAATACTAATTATATGCTACTATTTTGTAGCGTAACTTTAGGCAAGCTAGTCTTTTTTTAGTAATTTTGTCGCTATCAATTTGTAATTAGTAACTCGTAATTTGTAATTAATAAAATGGCAAACGAACTCGAACTGAAATACGGCTGCAACCCTAATCAAAAGCCTGCCCGTATCTTCATGAAAGAAGGCGAACTCCCCATCGAAGTATTGAATGGACGTCCCGGTTATATCAATCTATTGGATGCATTCAACAGTTGGCAACTAGTGAAAGAACTGAAAGAAGCTACCGGACTGCCGGCTGCCGCTTCTTTTAAACATGTCAGCCCTGCAGGTGCTGCTGTTGCGGTAGAAATGAGCGACACGCTGAAGAAGATTTATTTTGTCGATGACATGAAACTATCTCCATTGGCTACAGCATACGCCCGTGCACGTGGAGCAGACCGTATGTCGTCTTACGGAGACTTTATCGCATTGTCCGACACTTGTGACGAAGAAACAGCACGCATCATCAACCGTGAAGTATCCGACGGCGTCATTGCTCCTGACTATACTCCCGAAGCACTGGAGATTCTAAAGAATAAAAGAAAAGGAACCTATAATGTAATAAAGATAGATCCTGCATACCGCCCGGCTCCTATCGAACATAAAGATGTATTCGGAGTAACTTTCGAACAAGGAAGAAACGAATTGAAGATCGATGAAAGTCTTTTGAAAGAGATGCCTACGCAGAACAAGGAAATCCCGGCTGATGCAAAACGCGACTTAATCATTGCCTTAATCACTTTAAAATATACACAATCCAATTCTGTATGTTATGCCAAAGACGGACAGGCAATCGGTATTGGCGCAGGCCAACAGTCACGTATTCACTGTACGCGCCTGGCAGGAAATAAAGCAGATATCTGGTATTTACGCCAACACCCGAAAGTGATGAACTTGCCGTGGATTGAAAAAATCCGTCGTGCAGACCGTGATAACACGATTGACGTTTACATTTCGGAAGATTATGACGACGTACTGGCAGACGGCATCTGGCAACAGTTCTTCACTGAAAAGCCGGAAATACTGACACGCGAAGAAAAACGGGCATGGTTGGATACGATGACAGGCGTAGCTTTAGGATCGGATGCATTCTTCCCATTCGGAGATAATATAGAACGCGCACACAAGAGTGGCGTCAGCTATATTGCACAACCGGGCGGGTCAGTACGTGACGATCATGTGATTGGAACTTGCGACAAATACAATATGGCAATGGCATTTACAGGCATCCGCTTGTTCCACCATTAAAAATATCGACAGTTTTTATTCCATACATCCCCATTTATAATGAGAAGGAGACAAATCTTCCATTATAAATGGGGATTTCCTATTTCTTTAAGACCCTCTATCTTTGCAGCGTTACATTTAAAAACGAATCAAAGATGAATAAAATTGGTGTATTTTATGGTTCCACAACAGGAACAACAGAAGACCTTGCCCGTCGAATTGCAGAGAAATTAGATGTACCATCGGCAGATGTATTTGATGTATCCAAGCTAACAGAGGCATTAGTCAATGAATATGACGTATTGGTGCTCGGCTCTTCCACATGGGGAGCAGGCGAACTTCAAGACGACTGGTACGATGGAGTAAAAGTTTTAAAGAAGTGTGATTTATCCCACAAATCTGTAGCCTTGTTCGGTTGCGGCGACTCTGACTCGTATAGCGACACATTCTGTGACGCAATAGGTATTCTTTATGAAGATCTGAAAGATACCCACTGCAAATTCTGTGGAGCAACAGATACTGCAGGCTATACCTTCGATTCTTCCATTGCCGTCGTAGACGGTAAGTTTGTAGGTCTTCCACTTGACGAAGTCAACGAAGATAGCAAAACAGACGAACGTATCAGCGCATGGGCTGAACAAGTGAAACAAGAAATTAGCTAATTTTACCTTAACATAAAAAGAATACTTTGCATCATGACAACTGAAAGAATCATCCCCGGCGAAATCCGAATTTTTCTTAATCATATTTATGAGTTTAAGAAAGGCGTACGCAACATGGTACTTTACACAATGAGTAAAGAGCACGAAGAATTTGCCATCCGCCGATTGAAAAATCAAAAGATCAGTTATATGATACAGGAAGTAGGTACCAATAAAATCAACCTGTTTTTTGGAAAGGCAGAATGTATGGAAGCCATGCGGCACATCATCATCCGTCCTTTAAACCAACTGACTGCCGAAGAAGATTTTATTTTAGGAGCCATGCTGGGATATGACCTTTGCCAGCAATGCAAACGATATTGCAGTAAAAAAGAAGGTATAAAGATGGCAGTTTAAGCGATAACCTTAGCATAAGTTTAGCTTTGTTTGTATGTAGTTTGTCTGAGTTGAATCGTTTCTGAAAAGGTAGTTTCCTGATGGTAGATATACTCAAGGAAACTGGTTGTAGAAGAAACGATTCGCTCAATTACAAACAAAATCGGTGACACTATGAAATAATAAAGACAACTCTACACACTAACAACAGACAAAGGTGTATATCAGCAAAAATTATCATACTGAAATACACCTTTGTCTGTTTTATTTTATCTACTACTATATTTTTTTTACTCTTTAGATTAAAATTACCTACATATACTGAATTTAAGAAACAACTATGCCTAATATTAGGTATTGCCACATTTTTTAACCTCATCTAACTTTGCAGCCGATAAAATTATTAAAAAGATGAGAAAAATAACAGCAATCGTTATTCTTAGTCTCCTACCTTCTCTTACAATTCCAGCACAGGAGACAAAAGAAATTTCCAAAAGTAGTAATTCTTCTTCTACAGAAGAATATACAAAATTCCGTTTTGGAGGATACGGTGAAATGGTCGCTAATTTTAAAGATTATGGCATCAACCGTTTCTATGGAGGAAACGATGGTAATCCAAAGAAAAACAGGAATACCATTTCAATTCCCCGTTTCGTTTTAGCTTTTGATTATAAGTTCAATTCCAAATGGATACTCGATGCAGAGATTGAGTTCGAATCTGGTGGAACAGGTACAGCTTTCGAATTAGAAAACACCGAAAACGGTGAATACGAAACAGAAGTTGAAAAAGGAGGTGAAGTAGCTATCGAACAATTTCACATCACACGTTTAATTCACCGCTCCCTCAATGTACGTGCCGGACATATTATTGTTCCGGTAGGATTGACTGACGCACACCATGAACCGATCAATTTCTTCGGAACTTCACGCCCGGAAGGTGAAACAAGCCTTTTGCCTTCTACCTGGCATGAAAATGGTCTGGAAATCTTTGGTTCTTTCGGAAAAGGGTATGCAAGCTTCGATTATCAAGCTATGGTGGTAGCAGGCCTGAACCCTAATGGATTCGATCGTAACACATGGGTAGGTAGTGGCAAACAGGGAATCTTTGAGGAAGACAACTTCACTTCTCCCGCGTATGTATTTCGTTTAGATTATAAAGGAGTTCCCGGTTTACGTGTAGGTGCATCATTTTATTATTGTGCAGATGCAGGAGCCAACTCTGATAAAGAACAGACTTATGCAAACTATGGAAAAATTCCGATAAGAATCTTCACCGCAGATGCACAGTATCGCAATAAATATGTAACGGCACGCGGTAATATCTTATATGGAAATTTAGGAAATTCATTAGGAGTAAGTCAGGCAAATGTCAAATTATCCAATAAATCGCCTTACAGCCGTCTGGCTCCGGTAGCGAAGAATGCCGTAAGTTATGCAGCAGAAGCCGGCATTAATATCCGCTCGGTCTTCGGAGGCAATAAAAAGATTCCGGTAATCTATCCATTTGCCCGCTATGAATACTACAACCCACAAGAGAAAGGGGAAAAAGGGCAAACGATGGAAAAACGTTGCCAAGTAAGTATGTGGACAGCGGGATTAAATTGGTACGCTTTGCCAAACTTAGTGATAAAAGCAGACTATGCAACCCGCCAGATTGGTACAAATAAAGTTTTTGGCGTATCAAAGTCATACAACAGTGAAAACGAATTTTCTATTGGAATTGCCTATATAGGATGGTTTATTAAGAAATAACAAATAATCAATTATTTAATTTTTATATGATGAAAACAAAATTCTTTTATGTCGCAGCCCTAATATTGGGATTAGCATTCACAACAACTTCTTGCAGCAGTGATGATGACAACCCAACAGTAGATCCTGCCAATATTGATTACACTCCTGAAAACGCATCAAGCTGGCATAACTACATGAGAAATGTAGCAGCACTTCTAAAAACAGATGCAACCAATCTCTACAACGCATGGAATTCAAGCTATAAAGGAGGTGAAAGCTATGCTTCCCTGTTCAAGGCTCATAGTGGCTCTCCTTACGCAAGCGCCTTGAGCTGTGTGGAAGAAATCGTGGATAAATGCGCGGAAATTGCCAATGAAGTCGGTACTGCCAAAATTGGTGACCCATACAACTTGTATAAAGCCGGAAATACTGAAGAAGCATTATATGCTGTGGAATCCTGGTACAGCTGGCATTCTCGTGATGACTATACCAATAACATTTATTCCATCCGGAATGCATATTACGGTTCTTTAGACGGTAATATAAATGCTAATTCTTTATCTACTGTTATCGCCGGTGCTAATTCATCATTAGATACCAAGATAAAGAATGCTATCCAAAAAGCGGCAAAAGCCATTCAGGATATTCCGCAACCTTTCCGTAATCATATTCCCAGTAACGAAACGGTAGCAGCTATGGATGCTTGTGCAGAGCTGGAAAGTATACTGAAGAATGACTTAAAATCCTATATTGCAAATAATAGCAACAATATCAATACGGACGCAGTACTTAATCCTGTAGTAACACAATATGTAGATGCAGTAGTAGTGCCTACCTACAAAAGTTTGAAAGAAAAAAATGACGCTCTCTACAATGCAGTAATAGCCCTTGCAGACAATCCGTCAAATAGTGCTTTTGAAACAGCTTGTGATGCTTGGATCACTGCCCGTGAACCATGGGAAAAGAGCGAAGCTTTCTTATTCGGTCCGGTAGACGAAATGGGACTTGATCCTAACATGGACAGCTGGCCTTTGGATCAGAATGCTATTGTACAAATACTGAATTCTCAAAGTTGGAGTGATCTCGAATGGAGTGAAGGTGATGATGAAGCTGCTGTCGAATCGGCACAAAATGTACGCGGTTTCCACACATTGGAATTCCTTCTCTACAAAAACGGTGAACCACGTAAAGTACAATAAAGCTTTATCTTAGCTAAGATATTATTGAGAAGTAAAGGTTGGAATTCAATGATCCACCTTTACTTCTTTGGTATGTTTAAAACATATTATTGAAACAAAGTCAATAAACAATGAATCACTTTCTAAAATATTCATTCTCTTTCTTTTGCCTGTTGGCATGCTCTGCCTGTAATGATGACGGAATTGACATATTGGATATCGAGATTCCGGAGGGCTATGCTCTATCAGCCGGAACATCAACTATTTTCTTGAATTCGTCTGTTGCTTATGACACGCCTGCAGATTGGATAACAGGAGCATACGATGTACGTTTCACCCGAGGTGACAGGCTATATGACGATGTACGTACAAGTAACAACGGTCATGGCGGCGGACTTGGTCCCGTTTATGCCGGTTATTCGTGCGGCAGTTGCCACCGGAATGCGGGACGTACCAAACCCTCTTTATGGACAGAGGGTGGATCGGGCAGCTATGGATTCTCTTCCATGCTAGTCTACATATCCCGTAAAAACGGAGCTTTCTTTCAAGATTATGGACGTGTGCTTCATGACCAGGCAATCTATGGAGTGCAACCGGAAGGCAAACTGTCTGTGGAATACACTTACGAGACATTTTCTTTCCCTGATGGAGAAGCCTACACACTTTGCAAACCCAATTATACTATATCTGAATGGTATGCCGAAGAAATCAAACCGGAAGATTTGTTTTGTACCGTACGTATTCCATTACGCCATGTAGGCATGGGGCAAATGATGGCACTAGATCCTGTTGAAATTGAAGCACTTGCAGCAAAAAGTAATTATCCCGAATATGGAATCAGCGGACGATGTAATTACATCACCGAACGCGGAGTGAGAAGTCTGGGATTGTCCGGCAACAAAGCTCAACATGCCGATTTAACTGTAGAATTGGGATTCTCCAGTGATATGGGCGTTACCAACAGCCGCTATCCGGAAGAAATCTGTGAAGGACAAATACAAGTAAACCAAGGTAGCATGATGGGGCTTTCTTACGACCAACTGGATGTCAGCACAGAAGAGATGGAAAACGTAGATCTCTATATGCAAAGTCTTGGTGTTCCCGCCCGGCGTAATGTAAACGATCCGCAAGTAATCAAAGGGGAACAGAACTTCTATAAAGCCAAATGTCATCTCTGTCATGTGACCACTTTACACACTAAGACACGTGGTAGTGTTTTATTAAATAATACTCAACTCCCGTGGTTAGGCGGTCAAACGATTCACCCTTATTCTGATTATCTATTACATGATATGGGTTCTGAAATTATGGGAGTCGGACTGAACGACAACTATATAAGCGGGCTGGCACGTGGAAACGAATGGCGTACTACCCCTCTTTGGGGAATCGGCTTACAAGAAAAGGTCAACGGACATACTTATTTCTTGCATGACGGACGTGCCCGCAATCTGACAGAAGCCATCATGTGGCATGGCGGAGAAGGAGAAGCATCAAAGAACTTATTTAAGAATATGAGTAAGGAAGACCGGGATGCGCTGATTGCATTTTTAAATTCACTTTAAACTAAAAGTAGTATATATAAAGTAATTATGAAGAGATTTATAATCATTGCCATGCTGACTGCCATAATGCCTTTGGCCGCTATGGCACAACATGAAGAAGATACAGAAAATGGTGTAGTATCATTAGCTGGAAGAGAAGGATTCACTATCGAAACCAAGAAAGGAGATTTTGTATTCAAACCCTATTTGCTCGTACAGACCAGTGCAAACTTCAATTGGTACGACGATGAAGGACTGGATAAAGCATACAATCAAGATAACATAGCCAACTCCGGATTTTCAGTTCCTTACGCCGTACTCGGATTCACCGGAAAGGCTTTCGATAAAGTATCTTTCAACCTTTCCATAAATGCGGCAGCCAGTGGAGGCGCATTACTTCAACAAGCCTGGTTTGATGTTCAACTGAAAAAGCAGTTTGCCATCCGGGTCGGTAAATTCAAAACTCCGTTTTCACATGCCTACCTGACAACACTGGGAGAAACATTGTTACCTAGTTTGCCAGTATCACTGACTGCTCCCGTTATTCTCCCCTATTCTTTGAATGCGGTAACACCCAATATTGGCACCGGATTCGATTTAGGTGTAGAGATTCACGGTTTGGTAGCTGATAAATTCGGGTATGAAATCGGTTTATTCAACGGTACGGGTGCAGCGGTAAATACAGCAACAAAAACATTTAGTGATGACTGGCACATTCCGTCTTTACTGTACGCCGGACGTTTCACCTATATGCCTAAAGGAGTGATGCCCGCTACACAGGGAAATCCGAACAGGCTGAATGAAGACAAAATCATGTTTGGTATTTCTACCTCTATCAATATAGAAAGTGAAAATGAAAGTACCAATGATTATCGTGCCGGATTGGAGTTTGCAATGCTAAAGAACAAACTTTACCTGGGTGCTGAAGTCTATTATATGAATGTTGGCTTCACAAAAAGACAAAAGATTTCCGAGTCATATAATTACCTGGGCGGCTATGTACAAGGTGGTTACTTCGTTGCCCCCCGTCTGCAAGCAGCTGCACGCTATGATTTCTTCAACCGTAACGGAATGGACACCAATGGTTTTCTAAATATGCCAGCCGTGGGTATTAACTATTTTTTCAAGAACTGTAATCTGAAGTTACAAGCGATGTACCAGTATATTGCCCGTAAAGGTCATGATACCCAACTTGATCGGGATAACGACGATTTAGGTTTGGCAGTACATTCGGCCAGTATTCTACTTCAGTATACATTCTAAATAGCACAAGAAAGGATTTGTTTATGAAAAAATATATTCTTTTCGGAGGTTATCTACTGTTATTGGCATACATCACATCATGCGATGACGGACGTATTTACGAAAAGACAGAGACCCTATCAGAAGAAGGACGCACGCTGAAGATGAGCGGTAAGATCAATGGTATCAGTAAATGGCCCGATGGTTATAGTGTTGTAGTGGCAGGCTTCAGTGATGAGAGCGAGTATGCCGTTGTCACCAAAACAATTCCGGCGGTCGAAGATGATGAGATCCAGGTTACGATGACAGGAGTCAGTGATAAAGTAACCACTATTGAATTGTGCGTTATTAATAAATTGAGAAAACGAGTTATCAGTTTTCAGTCAATGGACGACCTTACAGCAGTTGACGACACCATCCTTATGGATGTGGGAACTGTAAATGTAGGTATGTACCATGGCATTCAAGAAAAAGTATTTAATACGACATGCGCACACTGTCATGGCGGAAGTAGTTCGGCAGCAGCCAACCTGTATCTGACAGAAGGCAAAAGTTACGAGGCACTGGTCAACCGCCCGTCGAAGAAAGTAGATGGCATGTTACTCGTCAAGCCGGGCAGTGCGCAAGAAAGCGTATTGCACACATTATTGAATACCACTATTAGTTCAACCTGGGGATACGATCACTCAAAAGAAATAGTATCATCTCCGATTTTGACCCTTATTGACGACTGGATCAATAACGGTGCGCAAGAATAAATAGTTATTTACCCAACTGATATGAACAACAAAAAACAACAGAATATTCAGTCTGAAAAGACGCTAACAGAGATTTTTAAATATAATGCAGGAGGAGAAGCTTCAGAGTATCATATTATCATTCATTCTACTAAACCGGAAGATACATACGAAGAACAGCTGAATGCAGTATTAAACACCTACGATTATTTACTTACCCAAGAATTGAAAGGAGCAGTTGCCATCCTCAAACGTTATTTCCTTAGTGACGCTGCCAATCAGGCAGATACACTACTGGCATTGACAACCGAAGGTTCGGACTGCGCACTTTCCATTGTGGAACAGCCCCCGCTGGACGGAACAAAAATAGCCTTATGGGTTTACCTGTTGACAGATGTACAGACACAAGTCTTACATAACGGGCTTTTTGAGGTGAAACACAGTGCCTATCGCCACTTCTGGGGCGGTAGTGCATTCAATCGTGCCGCCAATTCGGAATACCAGACCCGTCTATTATTGAACGACTATGTGATGCAACTCATGGAACAAGGTTGTAAACTGGCAGACAATTGTATCCGTACATGGTTTTTCGTGCAAAATGTAGATGTGAATTATGCCGGAGTAGTGAAAGCACGTAATGAAGTTTTCGTCACCCAAAACCTGACAGAAAAAACACATTATATTTCCAGCACAGGCATCGACGGCCGGCATGCCGACCCGAAAGTACTAGTACAAATGGATACTTACGCTGTAGCAGGACTGCAACCGGAACAGATTCATTTCCTCTATGCTCCTACCCATCTGAACCCAACTTATGAATATGGAGTAAGCTTTGAACGTGGTACGTATGTAGATTATGGAGACCGCCGACAGGTATTTATTTCAGGAACGGCAAGTATCAACAACAAAGGCGAAGTGGTATATCCCGGCAACATCCGCAAACAGACAGAACGAATGTGGGAGAATGTGGAAACCCTGTTGAAAGAAGCGGACTGCACGTTTGAAGATTTGGGACAAATGATTGTATATCTGCGTGACATAGCCGACTATACAGTTGTTAAAGCAATGTATGACAAACGTTTCCCACATACTCCTAAAGTATTTGTTCATGCTCCGGTATGCCGTCCCGGATGGTTGATTGAGATGGAATGTATGGGAGTGAAAGAATGTAAGAACAAGGAATACGCTCCATTTTAATATCATAAAAGATTATACAGTTGAAAAGGTTACTTATTATCTTATATATCTGTCTGGTGGGACTACTCGCTGTGACTACTTTCGTAGAACAAGCGTATGGGACAGATTTTGTAGAAAGAAATATATATCATACATGTTGGTTTTGTTGTTTGTGGGGAACAATTGCCACCATTGCACTTGTTGCTCTCATCCGACGCGCTTTATGGCGACGGTTCCCCATATTGTTGTTTCATGGCTCCCTCCTCGTTATCTTGGTGGGGGCCATGATTACGTTTATCGGAAGCAAAAAAGGATACGTACACTTGCTTCCGGGGGCAACGATAGACAGTTTCCTGGAATCGGAAAGCGGCAGAAAAGCTGATCTGCCATTCACAATACAACTAGATAGTTTCCGTATAGCATACTATCCCGGAACAGAAGCACCGGCAGACTACATCAGCTATATCACCTACTCTCTTCCCGGACAGAAAAATGTTCTATTACACGAACAGATTTCAATGAATCGTATATTTACATCACAAGGTTTCCGTTTCTATCAGTCATCTTTCGATGATGACGGAAAAGGGAGCTGGCTGACTGTCAATTATGATCCATGGGGAACAGGAGTGACTTATGCAGGATATATCCTGCTCGGTCTCTCCATGATTTGGCTACTATTTTCCCGCAGTAGTGATTTCCGACGCCTGCTAAACCACCCGCTACTTAAAAAAGGAGGTGTATTTATACTGTTTATTTTCTGCCTTGCAGGTAACATGCAAGCACAAAAAAAACTCCTTCCTGCATTGAAACGAACACAAGCGGACAGTTTAGCACAGGAACAGGTTATTTATCACGACCGGGTAGTACCTTTCAACACATTAGCCCGTGATTTCATTCAGAAACTGACAGGAGAAGCTTCATATAAAGGATTGACACCTGAACAAGTGATAGGTGGCTGGTTACTTTATCCGGAAGTGTGGAGAAATGAGCCATTGATATACATCAAAAATACAGAATTACAGCATTTATTAAACATACAAACACCTTATGCTCGATTAACTGATTTATTTGACGGTTCTGTTTACCGTCTCCGTGAACATTGGCAACGTGAACAAGGACAACAAAGCAAACTCGCCAAAGCAATCCAGGAAACAGATGAAAAAGTAGGCCTGATCCTGATGTTGGAAAAAGGAACATTCATCCATCCATTACCCACTGATGGCAGCGTGCAACCTCTCTCCGAACTGGAAGTGAAAGCAGAATTACTCTACAACCGGATTCCGTTCAGCAAGATTCTTTTTATGATAAATCTGTCATTGGGAGTGTTGTCTTTCCTGCTTCTACTTCATAACAGCCTGCAAAGAAATATCCTCTCGCCCAAAGCCAAAACGATTTCCCGCACAGCAGGAACTTTCTTTTCTGTTGCACTCTATCTTGCTTTCATATTCCATTTAGCAGGATATTGCCTGCGCTGGTACATCGGCGGTCGTATTCCACTTAGCAACGGTTACGAAACCATGCAGTTTATGGCTCTTTGTATTCTTTTGATAGCCTGTCTGCTCCATCGAAGATTTTCATTTATACTTCCATTCGGATTCCTCCTCTCCGGCTTTGCTTTGTTGGTTTCCTATCTGGGACAAATGAATCCCCAGATAACCCCATTAATGCCGGTGCTCGTCTCTCCATGGCTAAGTATTCATGTTTCATTGATTATGATGTCTTATGCCCTATTGGCATTCATCATGCTAAACGGAATACTGGCATTATGCCTCCGGAAAAAAGAATCGGAAAACAATGTCTCCGGAAACGACGCTATACAAGACAACCGGATAGAACAGTTGACGCTAGTCAGCCGCTTGCTGCTCTACCCTGCCACCTTCTTTTTAGGAGCAGGCATCTTTCTGGGAGCAGTTTGGGCAAACGTTTCCTGGGGACGATACTGGGCGTGGGACCCGAAAGAAGTATGGGCACTGATTACTTTTCTGGTATATGGAGTAGCCTTCCATTCACAAAGTCTGCGCATTTTCCGCAAGCCTCTATTCTTCCATATCTATATGATTCTTGCTTTCCTGACCGTCTTAATGACCTATTTCGGGGTAAATTATGTTCTTGGAGGGATGCATAGTTATGCAAACGCCTGAACCACTATATATAGCTAGTAATTGATAGAAGAATACCCATTTTAGGGGATTGCGGGAAAAGCGGAAAGCCCCTATCTTTGCAGTATCAGAATTAAATTAATTAGTCATAATTATATTACGTAGCCACATTAAAAATACATAGAAATCGGCCGAAGTGATTCACCCGCATTTCTTTTATTTGGTTGTTAAGTTGAAAAACCATATAATGTATTCATTTTGGAATATGAATAGATGACATATTCTAAAAGAGGCAAGGACGTTCGGCTTGTGAAAGCCGGACGTTTTTTTATATCAGTAAGAGAATAAAGTGAGAGAGCTCATGCATTCATGAGCTCTTTCCAACCAGCCGTTTCAAAAGCGATATACTCCGCTATAAACTTCTCCATCTCTTCTTTCTTCACAGGATGCAACACCAGCTCTTCGAGTAGGGCAAACAACCATACCGTATTCAGGTGAATAAAGAAGTTAGTTATTGCTATATTGATATGCGGATATTTCTGCTTCATTCCTTGAAAAAAAACAGAAATCGTACGCGTCATCAAATCTGTATATTCAGAACGGAAGTTCTCCAAAACAGAACCTTGTGCCTGAAAAAGCAGCAACCGCAAACGGTCACGATGTTCAGAGACCAATCTGATATATTCCCGTACAGACATTTTCTGATAATCCGAATCCATAAAGACGTCTATCGTCATCTGATCTGCATCGTGATTATAAATCATAGCATACAGATCATTCAATACCGGTTTCAGAATCGTACGGAATATCTCATCCTTATTGGTGAAATAATGATAGATATTACTCACCGTCACCCCTGCCCTCGAAGCTATTTCACGCATAGAGGCATCCTTGTATCCCTTTTCCAGAAACACTTCTTCGGCTGCCTTCAAGATTCCCTCTTGTATATCTCCTTTCAAAAATTGCATAGTATCGTTGCTACTTATCAATTCATATTTGTAACCTGTCTGTTCACCATCCGGGCAAATATACCATTTCTCTTTTTCAATTCCTCCGGTGTTCCCATTTCAGCAACACTTCCATTCTCCAATACTACAATTTTGTCGGCATTGGCAACGGTGCGCATACGGTGCGCAATAATCAGCACCGTTTTGTTACGTACCAATTCAGATATACCTGCCTGTATCTTGGTTTCATTCTCAACATCAAGCGAAGCCGTAGCCTCATCCAACAGAACAATCGGAGCATCCTTCAACAAAGCGCGGGCAATGGAAATACGCTGACGCTCACCGCCGGATAATGTTTCTCCATTCTCACCGATAATCGTCTGGTATCCCTGCGGCATTTTAGTGACAAACTCATCACATTGTGCCAAGCGGGCAACTCTCCGGACTTCCTCATCCGTAGCATCCCGTTTGCCAATACGGATATTATCCATAATGGAAGCATTGAAAAGAACTACATCCTGAAAGACAACGGAATAGTTTTTCAACAAAGTTTCAGGATCAATCCGACTGATATCCTGCCCGCCGAGGGTAATCTTTCCCGACTGGATATCCCAGAAACGTGCCGCCAACCTGGCCGCCGTACTCTTGCCACTACCTGAAGGACCAACCAAAGCCGTTTTTTCACCTTGCCGGGCAATAAAAGACAAGTTATTCAGAATTTGTTTTCCCTGCTCATAAGCAAAGTCTACCTGTCTGAATTCGATATCATAACCTTGAGGAGTGAATTCGGTAGTCCCGTTTTGTACCGGCAATGCTTCCATCTCATTCATTCTATTGATACGCACATCCAAATAGAACAAAGCGGCAATATTATTCATCACCTCACTGACCGGAGCATACACACGCGACCCGATAACCATAAATATAAGATAGGTAAACAAATCAACCGTACCCGAAGCCAAGAGATTGGCACCAACGATAATAACGCTTGCCAGTCCGAGTTTCAATACACTCTGGGAACCGTTTACCAACATGCCGAGCACCAGTTCATTACGAGTCAATACCTTTTCATAGGTATCAATGCTCGCATCCAGTTTTTCCAGATAGTCTCTCTCCTGATTGTAGGATTTTATCTCCTGAATGGTATCGAGTCCTTCCTGGATATGCTCGGTCACCATCCGCTTGTTCAGATAATTACTTTCATTGCTTTTCTGTATTTCCTTCTTCGAGAAAAGAAGGATTGCGGCAGCAAGCGGCACTACCCAGAACAAAGCAATCGTCAACTGCCAGTTATAAAATGCCATGCCGACGGTAATAAGCAGAATACTGATAATGGAAGCAAACAACTGGGGAACCGCATGCGAGAAAGTATGCTCGAGATCAGTGCAGTCATCCATAATCGTGGCGGTGAGGTCGGAAAGATTCTTTTCGCCAAAGAAAGCCAGAGGCAACTTGCGAAGTTTTTCCGCCAATGAGATACGCCGGTTTGCACTCTCATCATAAACGGTGGTATAGGTACTACGATATTGCAATACCGCAAATATATACATGACTATCATAAAGACAATACCGAGTATGCTATAATAGAGAATACCATGCGTCACCGAAGCCGAAGGCTGAAACACAGGACGAAGATATTCCTCAAGAAAAAGAAAAACAAATACCGCCGGCAACATCAATACAATATCGAGCAGTGTAGTGAAAAACACACCTTTACAGAAATCTTTCGCTCCTTTAGTTGAAAGGGCAAAACGTCTTTTTATTACTTCAATCATTAGAAACCTCCTTTCCTATTGTCCAGCGAACAGATTGCTGGTATTCATTCCACATATGATAATAGATGCCTTGTTTTCCAAGCAGGTTGGCATGTGTACCTTGTTCCGCAATCTTCCCCTTGTCAATGACGAGGATATTGTCGGCATCAGTGATGCTTGAAAGACGATGAGCAATCATCAATACGGTTTTTCCTTTTGTCAGTTCTTTCAAGGCTTGCTGGATGAGATGCTCATTTTCGGGGTCGGCAAAAGCAGTCGCCTCATCCAGTACAATGATGGGAGCATTTTTCAGGATTGCACGTGCCAGTACGATCCGTTGCTGTTCCCCGCCGGAGAGATATGTTCCCTCCGTACCAATCTTCGTATTCAGTCCGAGCGGAAGTTTATTGATAATTTCCCGGCATTGTGCCATATCTACTGCCCGTTCCACTTCCTCCATTGTCGCGTCGGGATTACCATATTTGATATTTTCGAGCAGAGAAGTCTTGAACAGCTTTGTATTCTGGAACACGAAAGAAATATATTTCATCAGTTCTTCGGGAGCGATTTCTCTTACATTGATGCCACCTATTAAAACTTTCCCTTCCGTTGCCTCCCAGAAACGGGGAACTAGACGGGCAATCGTTGTTTTCCCTCCGCCCGAAGCTCCGACAAGAGCTACTGTGTTTCCTTGCGGAATAGTGAAACTAACATCATCCACCGCCTTTTGATTAGCTCCCGGATAGCTGAAGGAAACTTTTTCGAACTGAATACTGAATTCCTTTACCGGTTGTGGATGCTCTACAACAGTCAGGTGCTCATAAGCAACCAGATTCTCAAGACGTCCGATAGCTTCACTCGCCTGCCCCAAAGCCTGATTGAGATACATACTCTTCATGATACTTTGGGAGAATACAGGAGTAATGAGAACAAACAGGAAGAAATTAAGTAATACCGATGCATAATTACCTGAATAACCAATCAGCAAAATAGCCAACGGAGCAAGGAAAAACACAAAACCATTGATTATTACGGTATAGAGCGACATCGGCTTCTCCCACATTCGTGTATAGCCGAATACCATTTTATTATAATTCATGATACAGCGGTGAAAGTTTTTGAAAGAGTAAATAGTCTGCTGGAAAACCTTCACTACGGGAATTCCTCTCACATACTCTACAGCTTCGGTATTCATTTCCTCCAGAGAGGTCATGTAGCTTTTCATAAACTGCCGTCCCTCCGCATTCATCATAAAACCCATAACCAGCATGGCAATAATTACAGGGACGATACATGCCAGACCGAGTATCCAATCGAACACAAAAATCAGTATGGCAGCTACCAACGGCACTAGAAAAGTAGCCGCAAGGTCAGGCAACTGATGTGCCAGAAAACTATGGGTAACCCCTGCATTGTCATCTATAATCTTGCGAATACGTCCGCTCGTATTAATGTCAAAGAAGCCGAGAGGCATACGCACTATCTGGCGCATGGCTTCTTTACGCAAATTCGATTCAACCCGAAAAGCTGCAAGATGCGAAGACATCAATGCGGCAAAATAAAGGACGATGCTCGCCACGGCCATGCCTGCCGCCCACCAGGCATACGTCACCACATTACCGGAAGAGGTTATCTCTCCGTATTCAAGCAGTTCTCTCACAATCAGCCAAATAAGGATATAAGGCAACATGCCCGCCAGGGCACTTAGGGCAGACAGCAGCATTGCCGCAGGCAAAAGCACTTTCCGTTTACCCATGTAGTTCTGAAGTTTTTTCAATGTACTCATAACGTACGTTCAATCTATATTAAGTTCGACAATCATTTAACTTATCGCTTGTTTTCAAAAAAGAACAATATTCGAAATCGTTCAAAAAAAAGAGAGCTTATATTTCTATAAGCTCTCTTCATCCCATTCAATCCGGTGCATGTGCACCTTTGATATATGATTAATCTCGACTCGTCTCTCACTGATTCGCATAAGTTTTCAAATATTTTCTGCAAAGGTACAGCTCGCCGGCAAGACGGACAATACCTAAAAATAATGAAATTTGCTATTCATGTTTCAGCCATGCACTTGGCAATACTTCTTTTTCACCTTTTTCATTCACCAGTTCCATCTGCAATACGCCTCCGTTACAATCGAAGTAACGTACCTCTATCGGATGAAGCCCGGCTTTCAAAGCCTTCTGCACAATAATCTCTACCGGCGAATGTGCTCCATCATTATCTCCCAACAATTCACCGTCAAGCATTAATGTGCTACCGTCGTCCGAGAGAAGGGCAAATGTATAGATACCATCGGCAGGAACTTCCAGATAGCCGGTCAATACCAGACCGATATTTCCTTTCACCTCTTCGGGAATGGATACCGATTCCACCACATACTCCCCTTTGACAGGAGCTGCATCAATATCCGCACAAAGATTACCACGGAAATCGTGCCATACTGCTTTCAAGCCGGGCTGCAAAGCAGCCGGAGCAGTCACCGCCTCCGCATAAGGAGCCTTTACATACTTGGTACGCACCGCATCCGAAGGAGAACCATCCGGACGAAAAGTGCGGAAAGCGAAATCCGTAGTCTTCCCAACTTCCAAAGCACCGTTATAAAGAGCTGATTCTTTGGTAGGCATACTGCCGTCTGTCGTATAACGTATTTCAGTACCGGGTAACGGGCAGGTCAATTCCACAGTTGTTTCATCAATAAATGCATTCACTTTATAGAATCCCTGCAAATCAGGCACCCTATAATTTACCCTCATCACATCCATCCGCTTAAATTGCGGAACAAGCTGACGATAAAATTCTTCGAGACCCGGTTTAGCTGTCGGCTCCGCCCAAGCTATTTCACTCAATGCTATCATACGGGGAACAATCAAATATTCAATGCGCTTCATTGTCGGAATCCATTCAGCTCAGAGATTCGCCTGCACACCCCAGATATATTTCTTCTGTTCCGGCGATAACCGCTCGTCTGCACACGGATCATACGCAAGTATTTTCTTTACTGAATTCTGATCCTGCGCATAATCGAAATAGAAATATTCATTCGGACAAGCAATCACTTTCTGCTTTTGTGCAGTTGCCGTAGGCAATGCATCTTTCGCCCAACTTCTCCACCAGGTAATGGCAGCATCGGAAGATAATCCGTCGGATACCACTTCATCCCAGCCTATGAGTTTCTTTCCGTTGGCAAGGAAGAATTTCTCCATGTCACGTACAAACCATGCCTGAAGTTCTTCTACCGAACCCAGTTTCTCCGTACGAATCCGTTTCTGACAAAGAGGACATTTCTTCCAGTTGGCTTTTTCCACTTCATCACCACCCATGTGCACATATTCATAAGGGAAAAGTTCAAAAACTTCTTTGAACACATTCTGACAGAACTCCAGCGTTGTATCTTTGCCCGGACAGATAGGAGAAGAGAAAGTTTTCCCCCACCCGATTAATCCGTCACACGCCAATTCCGGATATTGACCGATAGCTGCCAGGAAATGTCCCGGCATATCGATCTCGGGAATGACATCGATACCTCTTTGCGTAGCATAGGCTACTATTTCTTTTATATCATCATGAGTGTAATAACCTCCATACAGCGTATCTCCTTCCACAATGCGTATCTTATCTTCCGGAATCAGGAAATCGGTATTATCTTCTTCTTTCGCACGTGCCATACAGGTACGATCCTGCGTATTGAATTTACGCCAGGCCCCTTTTTCTGTAAGCAACGGGTATTTCTCGATCTCTATACGCCAACCCTGATCGTCGGACAGATGCCAGTGGAATTTATTAAGTTTATACAAAGACATCAGATCTAATACATGCTTCACTTCTTTTTTATTCCAGAAATGGCGGGAAGCATCCAACATAAATCCACGCCATTCAAACCGTGGCGCATCTTCTATTTGCACGACAGGGATAGAATAATTCTGTTTCTCTCCCTGCACTTCTATCGTTGCAGGAAGCAACTGGCGAATAGTAGTAATAGCAGAAATAATACCCGAATAGTCAGTTGCCTCTACCCGAATATACTCCGGTGTAGACTCAAGTTTATAAGAGCCGGGCTTTCCAACAGTATCCTTCAACTGAAAATACATATCTACCTGACTCTTATCGGTAGTGACTTCAACAGAAGACGATATGACATTCCGAAGAATCTCCTGCAGATACCCGGCAGCCGGAAACAAGGACTGATCGGAAACCCCAATCTTCATTCCATCTTTTAAAACAAACGAGCCAGACTGCTCGGTCAGACTAACGGGGGTAGGTAAGATTGCAATCTCTTGCTTGACGGTAGGCGTGCAAGAAGAAAAAATACAAGCTGACACAATGAGAAAAGAGCTACTTAGTTTTTTGAACATGCGGTTAACTATTTAATAAATTAATTGTCCTGTTTTTAATTGACCATCTATATATAATACAACTAAAACGTATAAACTACTAAAAAGGCAGAAAAAGTTTTTTGCGACTTCATATCACAGACTCCTATTAATGTTTATCTTTGCTCCCCAATCCCATTACAAACAATTATAAAGAGTCACTTCAATGTCAAGAGAGAAAATACTAATCACAACCTCGTGGATCAGCACAATTGGCAATGCAATCTTGTCCGTATCCAAAATCATAATCGGTTTATTTGCCGGTAGTTTAGCCGTAGTCGGCGACGGTATCGACTCGGCAACCGACGTCGTTATCTCTATCGTTATGATTTTTACGGCACGCCTCATCAACCGCCCTCCTTCAAAGAAATATGTATTCGGATATGAGAAAGCGGAAGGGATCGCAACAAAGATTCTATCACTCGTGATATTTTATGCCGGTGTACAAATGTTGCTATCATCCACTAAAAACATCTTTTCAGATGAAGTGAAAGAGATACCATCGGCTATCGCCATCTATGTCACTATATTTTCTATTATCGGTAAACTCTTACTGGCTTCATACCAGTACAAACAGGGAAAGAAGATCAACAGTTCCATGCTCACGGCAAACGCTATCAATATGCGTAATGATGTTGTCATTTCAACCAGTGTTTTGTTAGGATTGATATTTACTTTTATCTTCAAATTGCCGATACTCGATTCGATAACAGGATTGATAATCAGTCTCTTTATCATCAAATCTTCCATCAGCATCTTCATTGATTCCAATGTGGAGCTAATGGACGGGGTGAAAGATGTCAATGTATATAATAAGATATTCGAGGCTGTAGAGAAAGTGCCCGGTGCCAGTAATCCGCATCGCGTCCGGTCACGAATGATAGGGAATCTCTATATGATTACCCTTGATATAGAAGTGAATCCACAAATCACGATCACGCAAGCCCATGAGATTGCCGATGCAGTGGAGAAGAGCATCATTAATTCGGTAGATAATGTATATGACATTCTGGTACATGTGGAACCTGCCGGTAAATGTCAGACAGGAGAAAAATTCGGGGTCGATAAAGATATGGTTTGATCCATCTCTACACAGAGTTTCTTTCACTTTCCTCTATCACCTATCACCGACACTTCCAAAAGCTCTTATTCATGGGGATTTCAGGGGTGGTGACAGGTTGTTTGCAACCTATCACCGCATCTATCACCTATCACCGCCCGATCAATCAATGATTAACAAGGAGAAAAGAACAGGTCTCTATACGACATATTAGTTTCAGCCGCTTGAAACTTTTAGTTTCAAGGCTTGGAACAAAGTGTTTCCCGGTGTGAAACAAATCGTTTCACTATTTGAAACAAAGTGTTTCAACGCAGGAAACAAAAAGTACCGTGCCGGGAAACTATTTTTATGACCGATTAATAGCTGATCTTTACTCCGGCAAAGAAACTTCTCGGCAAAGAAGGACCGTAAATATAACCGGAATCCCGGTTAGCTCCTCTGTCAAAGTCCTTCTGATAAGACTCAAAAATATTCTGAACTCCGCCGTTTAATTGCAAATCAACCGTTTTGTATAACTTGAAGTCATAAGCCAGTTTCACTCCCAAATCAAAGAAACGAGGTGTTCTGATTGCTTCCGCTTTTCTTTCAGGCATTTTACCCAGTTCGGCATTCTCGGCGGTGATATCCATACGTTGCACCAACATCCTGCCGGTATAGGTTCCTGACAAAGCAATAGATAAAGGTTTGATGGGGGTACAAGTAGCAGTGAAATAACCGTATGTATCGGGAGTACGGAAAATCTTCTTTTCTGCCGGTGCATCGTCATGCCACTTATGCGGTTCATCGTACCGGCTACGTTGTAAAGTTAATCCCGCTTGTATTTGCAGGATAGAAAGATAAGCCACTTTACCTTCCAGTGTCAATCCCATCACTTTAGCACCGGGGCCATTGCTACGTGTTTTCACTAATATACCATCACCACGGTCGTAAGGTTTGCCCAATACAAAAACATCGGTCAGTCTTGTATAAAAACCCTCAATCAACAAATTCGTCTGGAATGCTCCGAAACGATGATACATATCTGCAGAAACACTGAAACTTTGGGATTTCTCTTCTTTCAAATCCTTTGCACGCTCGATCATAGCCACCGTTCCGCCCACATTTTCAATATGCATATCCTCATCAAAAGCCTGCGGAGCACGAAATCCGGAAGAATAGCTTAAACGCAGGTTAATATTCTGGGTAGGATTAAAACGCAAGTTGGCACGGGGACTAAAGATCACATTATCCACCATATTATGCTTATCCAGACGACCACCAATCAGAATCCCCCAACGGTCGTTCTTCCATTCGTTCTGCAGAAAAGCACTGTAAATATTCACCGTCTGATCCGTGTGACGGTTATATCCCCACATGTTATCTTTTAGGCGGTCACGGTTATATTCAAGCCCTGCCGTGAGATCAGAAGGCATAAAAAAGCACTTGTCAAACGTATGTACGTATTGTGCACCACCCATAGCGGTTAAATCCGTTGTCTTTCCATAGGCTTTCAGAGGATCGTTACCCGGTCCGTAATAACTGTCCCGGTCTGTATTGGCAGCCGATGCAAAAACACTTAGACGGTTCTTTTCATCCGGAGAGAAATAATCGAATTTCAAACTTCCACCATCAATAGAATGTTGCAACTGCTCCGCAATATGCGCTTCGTGAGGAGGACGGTTCAACATATCCCCTCCACGACGGAATTCCTGCATGTGGTGATATTCAAAGGTCAGTTTGGAATAAGTACTTGTTTTCAGATAAGAGCGGAAACCCACTGTCTGATTCTTCAATTTGGGCAGTTCGGTAAATCCGTCTCCGTCATAATCATATCCCGACCGATAACGGTTCTGACCAAAGATATACAATCCGGCACGATGATCGTCCGTCACCAATGAAGCATTCAGCGAGGTGTTGTTATCGAATGAGGAGCTTCCTCCTAAAGAAGTTATGGTGTGCGACAGCTGACCCGAATTACGTAAAGGCTCTTTGGTGATTATATTAATCGTTCCTGCAATAGCTGAAGAACCGAACAAGGCGGAGCCTCCCCCACGCATCACTTCTACACGTTCAATCATACTGGCAGGAATCTGTTCCAGTCCATACACTCCGGAAAGGGCGCTGAATACGGGACGCGAATCTATCAGAATTTGTGTATATGGTCCGTCCAGACCATTGATGCGGACTTGCTGGAAGCCACAATTCTGGCAATTTGTCTCCACACGCACTCCGGGCTGGAAGTTCAGTCCTTGTGATAAAGTGGAAGAGTTGGTGGTTTCAAAAAGTTTCAGGTCGACAACATTCACCAAAGTAGGAGCCATACGACGTGTCGTTTCACTCCGGTTGGCGGAAACTACTACTCCGTCGAGAGCAATCGCATCCTCTTCTATTTCAAAATCTTCTTCCAGTGTCTTTCCTTTTTTCAGAGTTACGTTGCGGGTCACTGTCTTGTAACCTACTGAACTAACTTCCAGTATAAAATTTCCTTCCGGCAAATTCTTCAAAAAATAATGCCCGGTAGCATCGGTCACGGTTCCTATGGTCGTTCCTTTCAGTGCGATAGTGATGTACGGAAGATGTTCTTTCGTTTTTTTATCCAGTACATGACCTATTATATTCGCATCGGATTTCTTCAGTTCAGGGTAGTCCGGACGTTCAGCCAATGCGTATGACAAGACACAGCACAGGCCGACCAGGACTAAAAGATATTTCTTCATTGTCGTTAGTCTTTTAATGTTTTAATTCGAAAAATAATAATAAAGGGAAAGGGAAGCAGCGATCGTTAATCGTTGATCCTAATACATTAATACTGTTCCCCCAAAAAGATAGACTAAGCGATAGGAGGTGCTCTAAGAGATATTACGCCCGGACAAGAACGGTAAAATTGCTCAATTTGCGGGCGGACAAACAGGATGCATAATAGAGATAAAGCAGCAACAGAGAATGTTGGTATCAAACCGCTGTCGGTCACCAACACATGACTCAAGAGATGAATTAGTTGGAATTCAACCGTCGTATGGCTATGTTCGCTGCCTTTTTTAAATGGATGTGAATGGACAATTGTAACCCCGTTGACCACATGGGAGTGAGTAAACAAAGTGATTCCTGCCATGTACGAGATAAACAGTACAGGCAGAAACCACTTCATTATATGTAGGTACAATTGTTTCATTCGGTCATCTTGCACATTTATTCTGTGCACCTAAGTCAAGGTTTAGTTTGTTTTTTGCAAAGATAAGGATTGTCTCCATGCAAAACAATCCCTATTTATAACGATTTTAAATCTTAACCGAATTTTAATAACTTATCTTCACTCCGGCAAAGAAACTTCTCGGCAATGACGGACCATAGATATAACCGGAGTCACGGTCAGCCCCTTTGTCGAAGTCGTTCTGGTAGGCATTGAAAATATTCTGTACACCGGCATTTACCTGCAAGTTCATCGACTTGTAAAGTTTGAAATCATAGGCAGCCTTCAAACCGATATCGAAGAAGTCCTTCGTATTCACCGTTATCGGTTTTTCAAGGAATCCCGGAACTGGTTCGTGGGGAACCAGCATCGAACCGGTATATGTACCGGAAAGAGCGATAGATAATGGTTTTATCGGGGTATAGGTTGCTGTAAAATAACCGTAAGTATTCGGTGTACGCATCATTTTCTTTACAGCCGGAGCTTCTTTGTTCCATACATGCGGTTCGCTATAATGGCTCTGTTGCAGGGTGACTCCTGCCTGAACCTGGAATTTAGTCAGATACGCCATCTTTCCTTCCAATGTCAGTCCCATCACACGGGCTCCCGGTGCATTGTAGCGTGTACGTGTCAGGATTCCATCCACTACCTCTCCGTCGGTAAGGGCAAATACATCTGATAACTTTGTATAAAATCCTTCTACCAAAAAGTTAACCTGAAACGCACCAAAACGATGATAAATATCTGCCGAAGCACTCAAGCTCTGTGATCTTTCTTCTTTCAGATTATCGGCCAATTCAACCATCGCCACATTACCGCCTACATTCTCCACATGCAAATCCTCGTCGAAAGCCTGCGGAGCACGGAAACCGGATGAGTAGCTGAAACGAAGATTGATATTTTCCGTCGGATTATAACGCAGATTGGCACGCGGACTGAATATCACATGGTCAATCAGGTTATATTTATCCAAACGACCGCCAATCAGAAATCCCCAATGCTCATTCTTCCATTCATTCTGAAAGAAAGCACTACCGATATTCACTTTTTGGTCTACTGTACGGTGGTATCCCCACATATTGTCTTCCAGTTTATCCTGATTGAATTCTATTCCGGCAGTCAGGTCAGCAGGCATGAAAATACATTTTCCGAAACTATAGACATATTGCGATCCTGCCATCCAGTTTAAGTCGGTAGTGTTTCCGTAAGCATTCGGATCTTGGCCGCCACCATAATAGCTGTCACGATTGATATGCTGCGCTGATGCAAACACATTGAAACGATGTTTCTCGTTAGGTGAGAAATAATCAAATTTCAGTCCTCCACCATTGATCGAGTGTTCGGTCTGTTCCGCTACATTCGCTTCGTGAGGTGGACGGTTCAACAAGTCTCCTCCCCTACGGAATTCTTCCATGTGGTGATATTCAAAAGTTAGTTTCGAATATGTCGTTGTTTTCAGGAATGAACGGAAACCGATGGTTTGGCCGTGTATCTTGGGAATTTCAGAATATCCGTCACCATCATGGTCATACGCGGAACGATGGTGATTCTGACCGAAGATATACAAACCGGCACGCTGGTCGTCCGTCACAAGTGATGCATTCAGCGCCGTACTGTTATCAAAAGCATCGCCATCACCAATACCTGTAATGGTATGCGATAACATACCGGAATTGCGCATCGGTTCTTTGGTAATGATATTGATTGTTCCGGCAATAGCAGACGAGCCGAACAAAGCAGATCCGCCTCCACGCATCACTTCCACACGTTCTATCATGCTGGCAGGAATCTGCTCGATGCCATACACACCGGAAAGTGCACTAAAAATAGGACGGGAATCGAGCAGGATTTGCGTATAAGGGCCATCCAGTCCATTGATACGCACTTGCTGGAAGCCGCAATTCTGACAATTAGACTCTACACGGACACCCGGCTGAAAGCTCAATCCTTGTGCCAAAGTCGTAGAATTGGTATTCTCAAAGATTTTCAGATCCACCACATTCACCAGTGTCGGAGCCAGGCGACGGGTAGTCTCGTTACGATTGGCAGATACTACTACGCCATCCAAGGCAACTGCATCTTCTTCTATCTCGAAATCTTCTTCCAATGTGCGCCCTTTCTTCAGCGTCACATTCCGTCTGACGGTTTTATACCCCACCGAACTAACTTCGAGCACAAAATTGCCTTCGGGAAGATTCTTCAAGAAATAATGCCCGGTAGCATCGGTTACCGTTCCGATGGTAGTACCTTTCAAGGCGACTGTTATATAGGGCAAGTGTTCTTTGGTGTTTTTATCAAGAATATGGCCAACGATATTGGCGTCTGACTTACGTAATTCAGGATGATTAGGATATTCATGAGCTTGTCCTTCAAGGGCAGGCAACAATGCGCAGCACAAGCAGACAAGCGAAAAGATGTATTTCTTCATTTTTCGTTTGTTATTAGTTTTCGATAAGTACTCACATGGATAGACAGATAATGCCCTACCTCATGCAAGGTACGGTATCATCATTCAAAGAATGGAGAAACGAATAGCCGGAGGTGCTCTAAGTCCCACTACCCCATGATACGGACAGTGATAGTGAGCATACGGCGAACGGCCGAGCAACAAATACAATAAGAAAGGAATAAAAAGGGAAAGAGCAAAAACTACGGCTGCACCGTCTGCCGTTAAATGAGACAGAAAATGAATCAGTAGCAGTTCGACTGTAGAGTGTTTATGTGCCGCCCCTTTCTTAAATGGGTGTGAATGGACGATTGTCACGCCATTGACCACATGCACGTGGGCAAAGAATGTGAAGCTTACCAGATACGACACAAACAGTATCGGTAAGAAGTAGCGTGTAATATTCAATAACAATCGTTTCACCTCATTTTTTCTTTGAGGCGGCAAAGATACGAACTATTTATTTAACAATCAATGAATCTACAAAATTCTGTTAATATACTGCCGAAGCTATGATTTGAATAAACAGAATCAGAAATACCATGGCAATCGGATAAACAGTTGCGTAAGCTACGCTCGGTATGTTACTGTCCACCATTGAATCGGCAGCTGCAAGTCCCGGAGTACTCGTCATACCTCCCGTTATCGTTCCCAGCAAATCGAGCAGACTGATTTTAAATACCAGACGTCCGACAATAGCTGCTACAAGCATCGGTATCAATGTGATGGCAGCTCCTACTCCGAACATCAGCAATCCGCTTTCCTGGAAAGTGGCTACCAGATTCTTACCGGCAGAAGTTCCTACTTCGGCTAGAAAAAGAAGCAGACCTAACTGGCGCAACAACTGATTGGCAGGTCCGGACATAGACCAGATGATGGGGCCTGTCTTACCAATCGCACTCAACACAAGGGCTACCATCAGCACTCCGCCGGTCAGTCCCGGAGAGAATGACAGACTATCAGAGAAAGATATATTTATTTTGCCGAACAGCACTCCCAGTACAATACCCATCGCAATGGGGAAGAAATCCGTATCAGACAGTTTCTTCGCATTGTTACCCAGCAGGCGGGCTACTCCTTTAAGTCCTTCTTTCTCACCGACAACCATCAATTTATCACCAAACTTCAAAGCGAGATCTGGAGATGGAGACAAATCAATACCGCTTCGACGGACACGAGTCACTGTACAACCAAAATTTTTCTGTAAGTTCAAATCACCCAGTTGTTTATTTATCATGTCCTTTTTGGTCAACAGTAAAGATTCTATTTCCTGCGTTTTATCCAAAGGCAGTTCGCCTTCTTCTCTCTTACCGATTAACACAGCAAGCTGATTCAATGATTCTTCGCTACCTACGGCTTGTATGTAGTCTCCTTCACGCAGCACTGTATGGGCTGTAGGAATAGATATTTCATCATTGTGCTTCAGACGGGAAATAACAGCGCCCGTCATACCGCGTGCATTAATTTGCATCAGGTTACGGTTGAACACATGCGAATTGGTGACACGGTAGATACAAGTAGTCAGTTCTGGAAATTGTCCGCGACGTTCTATCTCCAGGCGACGGGCTTCTTTATTCAAATCTACCCGCATAATTTTAGGTAACAGTTTGACAAACAGAATCACGCCGATTACTCCAAACGGATATGCGATACCGTAAGCAATGGATGCCAAAGGAGAATTGGTACTGTCAATAGCAACCGCCAGACCCGGCGTACTGGTCAACGCACCGGCAATCAGACCGACAATACTCGGTGTATCAATATCAAATGCGTACTTCAACCCGACTGCGGTCAGGCAGGCGGAACAAATTATAAGCATAGTAATGAGAATAAGCGTCTTTCCTTTACTGCGGAAAGAATCGAAGAATCCGGGCCCTGCCTGAATACCGATGGTAAAAATGAAGAGCACCAAACCGAAGTTTCCTAATTCTTTAGGAATGATAACACCAAAATGCCCGAAAAGAAGGGCAATGAAAATAACTGCCGACACATCGAGAGATAATCCTCTGATTTTTATTCTTCCCAGCATAAACCCTAATGCGACAATCAGGAAAAGGGAAAAATAAGAGGAATGCAATAAGTCAGTAAACATAAAAATAAAGGTTAGTTAGTTTAAGGGCGCGAAGGTACGGATTTTATTTAATCCTCACAACATTCGTTGCTGCAAGTAGCTCTTTCGTCTTCAAACTCCAAAGTGGCATGATGAATGCCTGCCTCTTCGAGTGCTTCCTTTATATGATGTTTCACTTCCTCCAACTGTGTGATATTATCAATGACAACGTGGGCAGTCAGAGCGGTTTCCGTTGTGCTTAACGCCCAAATATGCAAGTGATGGCAATTCTCCACACCGGGTTGTTCCACGATAAGTTGCTGTATCTTTTGAGCGTCTATCCCCACTGGTACTCCATCCAAAGACAACCGGAGACTGTCATGAAGCAATCCCCAGGTAGAGACAATAATAATAACAGCAATGCCAAGTCCGATAATCGGGTCAATGATGCTCCATCCTGTATACGTAATAATAATACCGGAAGCAACTACACCGACAGATACCAGTGTATCTGCTGCCATGTGCAAGTAGGCCCCCTTCACATTCAGATCCTTATCTTTATCTTTCATGAAAAGCCATGCAGTAAGCGCATTGATGACCACTCCCACCCCAGCTGTCCATGCGATAGCGGAACCATCAACCGAAACCGGATGAAATAATTTGTCTATGCTCTCGGCAATAATAATGCCAACAGCAATCAACAGTATAACTGCATTTAATAAAGAAACAAGTATCGTACTCTTCTTATATCCATACGTGTAACGACTATTAGGGTGAACTTTCTCCAACCGGAAGGCCAACATGGCAAGTACCAGACTGGCTACATCACCCAAATTATGCCCGGCATCGGAAAGTAACCCCAAAGAATTATAATAAAATCCTACTCCGAATTCTACTATGACAAAAGTTATATTCAGAGCGATGCCTATGATAAAAGCTTTATTGAGCGATGTCAACCGATGACTATGTTCGTGGTGATGATGAGGTTCCATATTATATATTGTTATTATATCTAATATACAAAAAACATCTTACCCGGAGATTAGTTCATCCTTTTCCACTTTTGGCAGTATTAACGACTGGTTAGTTTTTCCATAAACTTATTCCGGTCTACCACATAACGTATATGTGTTCCTTCACCAATTTTACCCTGTGAATCAGAGGCTACTACGGAAAATGTTAACTTTCGTCCCTCTACCTCAAGAAGTGTGGCTGTTACAAGAACCGTGTCTCCCAATGCAGTGGGTTTAAGATGTGTAGTCTGAATCATTGCTCCTACCGTTGTATTGCCTTCCAGCAGTTGATCTTCAACAGCAGACAAAGCTGCATTTTCCATGAATGCTACCATAGCGGGAGTAGCAAGAACAGGGAGATCACCCGATCCCATTGCCACTGCCAGATTTTCCGGTTTAACCACTACTTCCTTTATAAATTGCAATCCTTTTTCTAACATAATTTCTGATTCTATATTTTAGTTATGACTATTCTTCTTTTTAGCAGACTGGTAGAACAGAAATGCCAACAGAGCTAAAAAAGCCAAAAGTATCGTAATCATCTCTGTTGTATATGCCATTGGTTCTACCCATATTTCATGAAAGATATTCCAGCGTCCCAATACTTCTACAAAAGTCCAGAACACTACTACCGTAGCAATAGAAAAGCGCATGGCATATCCCCATTGAGCGATTTTCAACAGGCGTTTAAACATAAAAAATGAACCTGCCAGACAGCCGAAAGCAACTATAGCAGTAACAGGGCTATGCTCGCCGACAAAATTCTCATCATAACAGAAGAGCAGCACGAGATAGCTCGTCCACATGATGAGATTTAACTCCATAAAAGTAACAATTGATGTATGACGTGTCATCGGCCGTACTACAATCGTGGTGGTACTCTTACGGAAAAAGACTTTTTGAAGATAGGTAAAGAAGTCGCATCCGCTTTTTATACTGAAAATGTAAATCAACATAAACATCACCCAAAAACCGAAGGAGGAAGGCATGATTAAGTATTCCGGTTTTGTCACGACTTCACCGGCAGCGTTCAGCAATGGTTGCACTTCATAACGATGTGCATAATATACGTAGATAAACTCTACCCATCCGGTCCAGAAGAGTAGTCCTCCGAATAATCCCCATAATGTCTGTCGTGTATCTCCTTTTGCAAACACTCCAATAATCACCATCACCAGACCTACTGCTCCCATCGTGAAAGCCGCATAGTGAAGAGCTGTGGATGAGAGCACATGCTCCATAAAAATCATTAATGCATGCCCCAACGGCATAGTAAACAATACAATCAGGAAAGAAGTAATCCCTGTCAATACACTTTTTCTACTGTAGCCGCCTTTCATTTTCTTCTCATTTTAATTTTTTAATCATCAATTTAGTAAAAGACTGCAAAAATAACGAGTTAATCCACTCCTCCCAATACCTACATATAATTAAAGCCTCTCATTTTTTCATTTCTTTTAGGTATTTCCCCCGTATATATATCCCCGTAACTTTGCAGCTGGAAATTTAATTAATCATTATCTATCAAAATTAAGTATGAAAATCTTAAACTTTTGGATGGTTGCCCTTATGGCACTATCTCTTTCTTCTACTTTCGTTTCTTGTAGCGACAACGACGACGATGAACCTAACCTTGCCAAAGAAATAGCAGGAGCTTATAAAGGTTATTCAGTCGGCGCATGCAATATGTTCTCTGATTATTTGTTGGGTGATGAATCCACAGCAACAATCACTGCCAACGAAGATGGTACCATCAATTTGGTATATAAATCCGGATCTGGAGATTTCACTCTGAATAATTTAAAACTTTCTTCTAATAAGTCTTTCAGCGGTTCCGGTGAAGTTGCCATGTCTATGGGCGGCAGCACAGGCGGTAGCTACGACTACACATTAGAAGGTAGTGTAGATGGTTCTAAAGTGTTAAGTTTGAAAGCCAATGTTGATATTCCTGTACCTATGGGAAAAATGGAGATTGATTTCATACAAGGAGAAACTCCTGTTGGTTATTATATAAAAGACACTTATAAATACCAAACTAATTTGAGCCTTAAGGTACAAGGAGGAGAAGTTGGCTCTACTACAGATTGCCAAGTAAAGATTGAAAACCCAACAGGTAGTACCGTAAATGTTACAATCAGCGGGTTTAATAATGCAGGAGGTTCAATGAGTAACTTTGAAAAATTCACTGTTACCAGAGTCAATGTTACTAAAGCAAACAATGGTAGTTACTCGCTCAGTCTGGGTGCCTTTGAAGCAGATACCCAAAAAACTACAGGTGAAGCTCTTGCTATTAACGGCACAAGTCTGAACGGTACAATTAATGCAGACGGAACAGCCACTGTTAGTATCGTTTTCTCACCGGGAAGTATGCCAATGCCAATTACAGCAGAATTTACGGGAAGTAATACTCAAAGTAGCGCACAATAAACGATTAAATAGCAATGAAAAGAAGCAGGAACGCTATTTTCAAATATACTATAGTACTGGGAGCGGCAATGTCGCTCTCTGCTTGTAATGGAATATTTGAAAATATTTATGATGCCCCCATCGAAACGGAGATGGAAATCAAGGAAAATAGCTTTTCACAAGTCAAGACTGTTGAATATACAGAATGGGCCTACATTAACCTTTCGGAACGTACGGTTACTACCGTTAAAATCGGAGAGGAATATGAGAGTCAAATTCCTGACAAGTGGGATTTCGCTATTCATCGTTATGATATAAAAACCAACGAGGGTGCTGCCTACAAAACAACTTACACAAGTATCGACGAGTTTAAAGCAACAGGTAAACTGCCTAAAGCGGAAGATTTTGTAGAAGATGAATGGACAACCGATAAAATAGCCATTGACATGTCGGGCATGATGGACGGAAACATTATCTACACAGAGTCTTACCGTAATGCTGTTCTTTCCAGCTGGCTGGACGTTAATACCGCAACAATGCCTCCGGTATACACCATGTCAAACCAAGTCTTTTTGATACGTTTGAAAGACAATACATACGCCGCGATCCGTTTTACCAACTACATGAATGCCAGAGGTATAAAAGGATATATTGACTTCAATTTCCAGTATCCGCTTGAGTTCGAGGACAACAACAATGAAACCAATCAACAAGAATGAAACCTACATTTATAATATCATTATTGCTTTTTTCATTTATAGCAACTTGCACCACATTAGCACAACACTCAACTTATCACATCAGCGGACGTGTAACTGATACAGAAGGGGAACCTCTCCCCGGTGCAACGATTTCCATCAAAGGTAAAGGAACCGGAGCCGTCACATCCGTCGACGGCACATATACATTACAACTCCCCGGAACCGGTACATACCTCATCACCGCCTCGTATATAGGCTATCAGCCACAAGAAAAAAGACTGACTGTAGGGAAAGAGAAAAGACTAAGTTTCCGCTTATCGGAAGATCAGTTTGACCTGGGAACAGTGGTTGTCACAGGTACACGTACTCCCAAATTACTGAAAGATGCTCCTATCATCACTCGTGTAATCACAGCAGACGATATAAAGAAGGTAGATGCAACCAACGTAGGACAATTATTACAATCGGAACTGCCGGGCATTGAATTTTCCTATTCAATGGATCAGCAGGTTTCTATCAATATGCAGGGATTCGGAGGAAACTCTGTACTCTTCCTGGTAGATGGCGAACGTCTGGCAGGGGAAACTTTAAACAACGTCGACTACAACCGATTGAACCTCGATAACGTGGAACGGGTAGAAATTGTAAAAGGGGCTGCCTCTACTCTCTATGGTTCCAGTGCAGTAGGTGGCGTAATCAACATCATCACCCGTGATTCCGAGGACCCATGGAATTTAAATGTAAACAGCCGCTTCGGTGAACATAACGACCAACGATATGGCGGAACTTTCAGTTTCAAAGCCGGTAAATTCAACAGCCAGACGAATGTGCAACATACAATGTCCGATTCTTACGACGTACCGGAAGGAGATGTGACAACCATCTTCGGAAACCGCACATGGAATGTGAAGGAACGTCTTGTTTACAGACCGATTGAACAGTTGAAACTGACTGCACGCGGAGGTTATTATTTCCGCGAACGGGATAAGACCGGAGACAGCAAAGACCGTTATCGTGATTTCAGCGGAGGTCTGAAAGCCAACTATGATTTCAACATCATGAGTAATCTGGAAGTTGCCTATACATTCGACCAATATGATAAAAGTGATTATCTGACCTCATACAAATACGATGTCCGCGATTACAGCAATGTGCAACATAGCGTACGCGCACTCTACAATTACACCTTCAACGATAAAAACATTCTGACCGTAGGAGGAGATTATATGCGTGACTATCTATTGTCTTATCAATTTACCAACAATGGAAGTTATACCATGCACTCGGCAGATGCATTCGGACAGTTCGACTGGAACCCGACCGAACATTTCAACGTAATCAGCGGGGTACGTTTCGACTATTTCTCACAATCTAACGTACGTCATATATCTCCGCACATCGGACTGATGTACAAAATAGCCAACTGCTCCCTCCGTGGCTCATACTCACAAGGATTCCGCTCTCCTACCCTCAAAGAAATGTATATGAACTTCGACATGGCAAATGCCATGATGATTTATGGTAATCCCGACCTGAAATCGGAGACGAGCCACAACTTCTCGCTCTCGGCGGAATATACCAAGAACCGTTACAATTTTACCGTTTCAGGATATTACAACCTTGTCAATGACCGGATCGACCTGACTTCATTCCGCGACACTGACGGAAGATGGGCACAGCTATATATCAATACAGAGAAAGTAGACATCGCCGGTGTGGATATCAACGCCTCCGCCAAATATCCTTGTGGTCTGGGAATACGTGTTTCTTACGGATACCTCCACGAGTTTATGCGCGACGGACAAATGAAATTCTCCAGTACCCGCCCACATTCAGCGACCGCACGTATCGAATACGGCAAATCATGGGATAATTATCAATTCAATCTTTCCCTGAACGGACGTGCGTTATCCAAAGTAGAAACCAATAAATATGTGGGCAATAATCCGGATGAAGGGACTACCGGAGTGACTTATCCGGGATATACGATGTGGAACCTGACGTTGACACAAGGGATCTGGAAAGGAGTCAGCCTGAATATGGCCGTCAACAACATATTTAATTATGTTCCAAGCTATTATGATGCAAACTCTCCTTATACCCGGGGAACCAACTTCTCCATCGGACTTGCATTAGACGTAGACAGGTTCTTCAGAAAATAGAAAAGATAAAACTACATACAAAGCTAAAAATAAGAGAAATGAAAAAGAAAAGTAAAATCATCTTAGGTGTATGCACCGTTGCTGCAGCTCTGATAGGGATGTCCGTATGGAATATCTGGTTCAGTCCTACAAAGATTGCTTTCATCAACTTCCAGACCATACAGCAGGGAAGTATATCGAAAGCCAACGACAATTTATCCATCAAACTCAGTGAAGTATCGCTCGACAACCTCGACCGTCTGACCGGTTACGACATGGTATTCATCAACGGAATGGGTCTGCGTATCGTCGAGGAACAACGTCAACAAATACAACAGGCTGCCGACAAAGGTATTCCTGTATATACTTCCATGGCTACCAACCCGGCCAACAACATTTGTAATCTGGACAGCGTACAACAGAATCTGATACGAGGTTATCTGACCAACGGAGGAAAGACCAACTACCGGAATATGCTGAATTATATCCGTAAAGCTATTGACGGTAAAATCTCTTCCATACCGGAAGTGGAAGACCCGGCAGAAAGACCCAGCGACATGCTCTATCACGCCGGACTCACCAACCCGGATGATGAACTGGAGTTCCTCACCGTGGCAAATTATGAGAAATTCATGAAGGACAACCGTCTTTATAAAGAAGGAGCACGTAAAATCATGATAACCGGACAAATGGCTGATGCCACCGGACTTATTGAGGCTCTTGAAAAAGAAGGTTACAATGTTTATCCGGTTCAGTCAATGACGAAATTCATGTCATTTATTGACGAAGTGCAGCCAGACGCAATCATCAACATGGCACACGGACGCATGGGAGACAAAATGGTGGATTATCTGAAAGCTAAGAATATCCTCTTGTTTGCTCCGCTCACCATCAACAGCCTGGTAGACGAATGGGAGAAAGATCCGATGGGAATGGCAGGAGGATTTATGTCACAAAGTATCGTGACTCCGGAAATCGACGGTGCCATCCGTCCTTTCGCTCTCTTTGCACAATATGAGGATGAAGAAGGATTGCGCCATTCGTATGCAGTACCCGAACGCTTGAAGACTTTCGTATCCACAATCAATAATTATTTGAATCTGAATACTAAGCCGAACAGCGAGAAGAAGGTAGCTATCTACTATTATAAAGGTCCGGGGCAAAATGCATTGACCGCTGCCGGTATGGAGGTGGTTCCTTCCCTATACAATCTTCTGGTCCGCATGAAACAGGAAGGATACAACATATCCGGTCTGCCTGCAAATGCTGAAAAACTGGGTAAAATGATACAGGCTCAAGGCGCTGTGTTCAACTCTTACGCAGAGGGAGCCTTTAATGACTTTATGCAAAAAGGACATCCCGAACTTATCACCAAAGATCAATATGAAAGTTGGGTGAAAGAGTCACTCCGCCCTGAAAAATATCAGGAAGTGGTGGATGCTTTCGGCGAATTCCCCGGCAACTATATGGCGACTAACGACGGTAAATTGGGTATTGCCCGTCTGCAATTCGGGAATGTAGTCTTAATGCCACAAAATGCTGCCGGAAGCGGGGACAACTCCTTCCAAGTGATTCATGGCACTAATATGGCTCCTCCTCATACTTATATTGCTTCCTATCTATGGATGCAACATGGTTTCAAGGCTGACGCACTGATCCATTTCGGTACACATGGAAGTCTTGAATTTACTCCCAGAAAACAAGTGGCATTGTGCAGCAACGACTGGCCGGATCGCCTGGTTGGAGCAGTTCCGCACTTCTATATCTACTCTATTGGTAATGTTGGTGAAGGAATGATGGCTAAACGCCGTTCGTATGCCACCATACAGTCGTACCTCACTCCTCCTTTCCTTGAAAGCAGTGTGCGTGGTATTTATCGGGAGCTGATGGAAAAAATCAAGATTTACAATAACTCTCACAAAGAGAATAAAGATCAGGAATCATTAGCTGTCAAAACGCTGACTGTGAAAATGGGAATTCACCGTGATTTAGGTTTGGACAGCATTGCCAACAAACCATATACGGAAGATGAAATCGCCCGTGTAGAAAACTTCGCAGAAGAACTGGCTACCGAGAAAATCACCGGACAACTCTACACAATGGGAGTTCCTTATGAAGCGGAACGGATCACTTCTTCCGTCTATGCAATGGCTACAGAACCTATCGCATACAGCCTGCTGGCTCTTGACAAGCAACGTGGTAAAGCGACAGATGCCGTTAGCAAGCACCGCAGCCTCTTTACACAACAGTACTTGACTCCTGCTCGCCATCTGGTAGAAAAGTTGCTCGCTAATCCTGCACTGGCCACAGATGAACTAATTTGTCGTACAGCCGGTATCACCGCACAGGAACTAGCCAAGGCTCGTCAAATAGAGGCAGACCGCAATGCTCCGAAAGGTATGATGGCAATGATGATGGCTGCATCGGCAAAGAGTGAACAATCCGACGAAAAGAAAGCAGGTAAAGGACATCCGGCATCTGTCTCCAAAGAGGGTTCTCCTCATGGTCAAATGCCCGAAAGCATGAAAGAGGCCATGAAGAAAATGGGCGCCAACATGGATCCTGAAAAAGCAATGGAAATGGCTAAGTCTATGGGAGCAAGTCCGGAAGCATTGAAGAAAATGGAAGCCGGAATGAAAGCTAATAAAGAAAAAGCTGCCGGATCTTCTGACAAACAGGGAAACAGTGGAAAGCAAGAAAAGCCTCAAGGTATGGCTGCCATGATGGCCGCTATGGGAAAAGCTCCGAAAGAATACAGTAAAGAAGAAATCGAACTGGCACTTGCCATCGCTGAAGTAGAGCGTACAATCAAGAATGTAGGCAACTACAAGAACGCACTTCTGACAAGTCCCGAAGAAGAGTTAAGCAGTCTGATGAATGCATTGAAAGGTGGATACACCGCTCCTACTCCCGGAGGTGATCCGATTGCTAATCCGAATGCTTTACCAACCGGACGTAATATGTATGCTATCAATGCCGAAGCAACTCCTACAGAATCCGCTTGGGAAAAAGGTATCGCTTTAGCCAAACAAACGATTGATACTTACAAGCAACGTCACAATGATTCAATCCCACGTAAAGTGAGTTATACTCTCTGGTCTTCCGAATTTATAGAAACCGGTGGGGCTACTATTGCTCAAGTACTGTATATGCTGGGAGTAGAACCTGTTCGTGACGCATTCGGTCGTGTCAGTGATCTAAAACTGATTCCTTCAGCCGAACTGGGACGTCCACGTATCGACGTAGTAGTTCAGACTTCCGGACAACTCCGTGATATCGCCGCTTCCCGCCTCTTCCTGATTAACCGTGCAGTAGAAATGGCTGCGGCAGCGAAAGACGACAAGTTTGAAAATCAGGTAGCTGCCAGTGTGGTAGAAGCTGAAAGAGTGTTGACCGAAAAAGGTGTCAGTCCGAAAGATGCCCGCGAAATGGCTTCTTTCCGAGTATTCGGAGGTGCTAATGGCATGTATGGTACAGGAATTCAAGGAATGGTGGAATCCGGCGACCGCTGGGAAAGTGAATCGGAAATTGCAGATACTTACCTCAACAATATGGGAGCCTTCTACGGTGACGAAAAACACTGGGAAGTCTTTCAGAAATTTGCCTTTGAAGCAGCATTGAACAGTACTGATGTTGTCGTTCAGCCCCGCCAAAGTAACACTTGGGGAGCATTGAGCCTCGACCACGTATATGAATTCATGGGAGGTATGAATCTTGCCGTACGCAATGTTACCGGTAAAGACCCGGACGCTTATCTTAGCGACTACCGGAACCGCAACAACATGAAAATGCAGGAACTTAAAGAAGCAGTCGGTGTAGAAAGCCGTACAACGATTCTGAATCCTACCTATATCAAAGAGAAAATGAAAGGCGGTGCTTCTGCAGCAAGCGAGGTTGCCCAGACTGTAACCAATACGTATGGCTGGAACGTGATGAAACCTGCCGCTATCGACAAGGAACTTTGGGATAATATATATGATGTATATGTCAAAGACGAATACAAACTGAATGTAAAAGACTTCTTTGAAAAACAGAATCCCGCAGCTTTACAGGAAGTGACTGCCGTTATGATGGAAACTGCCCGCAAAGGATATTGGAAAGCTTCTCCGGAACAACTCTCCAATATTGCCAAACTGCATACAGACCTTGTCAGACAATTCGGTCCTTCGGGCAGCGGATTTACCGGAGACAATGCCAAATTACAGCAGTTCATCGCCTCTCAAGTAGATGCGCAAACCGCAGCCAACTACAACAAGGAACTGAAACAAATGAAACAAGCCACCCTGGACGGAGAAGCGACCAAAGGAGGCATGGTATTGAAGAAACAATCGAGCGATGCCGTACAAGGGGCACAGGAAGAGCAAAATTCTTTGAATGGAGGCCTTATCGCAGGTATTGTTCTGGTAGCATTTGTTGTCATGTTGCTAATACTTAAAAAGAAACGGAAAAAGTAATGTAATATGGAGTTAATCATTCACATATTAATGCTGTTTATCGTGATTAACTGCAGTTTCAAACTCAGTTTCTGGAAACTTTGGCAAACCGTAATATACAGCCTGATAGCCGGTCTTTTTGTAGCCGGCACCTGGCAGTATGCTATTCTCCAGTCAAAGACACAGATTGCTGATTATCTGCAGAACACGGAAGCATTGCAAAACATGGCTATTATCATAACGCTTGAGTCAGCACTCTGCTTCGGCTATTGCGTGGCTTTCCTGCGCGGACTTTATGGTAAGAAGAATTTATGGTGGGCGGAGTTACTTCGCTGGTATCCCAGCTTGTTGCTCTTCCCCGTATTATTCTACTATCTCACAGAAGCTATCTTCCGGTTACCTGGCGTAGACTTTTCAGTGACAGCCTGGTCACTTGCAGGGATAGTGGTTATCGCCATCCCATTATTAAGCCGGCTGATGAAGTATCTTGTACCCGAAGACGATCTCCGGTTGGAAGTTCATTTCCTTGTCAGCTTATTCATCTGTATCCTCGGACTACTGACCACTGTCAATGGGAAAACGACCTATGCCGCCACCGAAGAGGCGCTCAACTGGAAAGCGATTATCTTGTCCATCGGTCTGTTCGTTATCCTGTTTCTCATTGGATTTGCCTGGAACAAGCTGAAATGGCCTTTATTACAACGTAAAGAATTAAAAAAAAGAAGTAAAATCAATCAATAAATATTATATGGAACTCATCTCTAAACTTTTATTCTGGGTAGCGAACAGTTTACTTATACCCGATATCATTATTTTGCTGTGCCTGTTCGTTCGTTCACTTATTTTGATCGGAGGCACCTACAACATGTACATGACCAAACGTAAAAATGACAAAGCACTGGACCAACTCATTAAAGATGCACGGATAGACGATCTGAAAGCAGCTTTACCCGACAAAGACAATTCACTATATATGGGTTATCTCCGCGATCTGCTCTACCATCCGGCCAGTGCAGATTATTCAGACTTCCTGATAACAAAATTCGAGAATGAAGCAGAGAAAGATGTGTCTCTTTCTAAAATGTTGGCTAAGATAGGTCCGGTTCTCGGATTGATAGGAACATTGATTTCCATGAGTCCGGCACTTGTTGGACTTTCTACAGGAGACATATCCGGAATGGCATATAATATGCAGGTAGTATTTGCAACGACTGTTGTAGGTTTGGTTATTAGTGCTGTGGGACTGATATCCATGCAGTTCAAACAACGTTGGTATGCCAAAGATGTCAACAACCTCGATTATGTATCAAGAGTATTAAACGAAACAACCGGAGAGTCCAATAATGAAAAGAAATAGAAGAGTCAGCAAATTCCTCAAAGAAGAGGATACCGACCCGCTAAGTGTAGTAGTAAACTTGTTCGACGTAGCGATGGTATTTGCCGTGGCATTGATGGTAGCAATGGTGATGCACATGAATATGACGGAAGTTTTCGGACAGGAAGATTTCACCATCGTGAAGAATCCTGGTAAAGAAAATATGGAAATCATCTCCAAGGAAGGAAAGAAAATCAACACTTACAAGCCTTCCGGTCAGAAAGAGGAGGATTCAGGGAAAAGAGGAAGAAAAGTAGGGATAGCCTACGAACTGGATAACGGTGAGATTATTTATGTTCCGGAATAACCATTAAAAGTATATTTCCTACCAATAATCAATAGTATCGGGCAGGACAATCCTATTCAGGCATTGTCTGCCCTTTATTTCTTTCATTTTACATTGATAACTATCAGAACAAAACATGGTTTCTTCTTTATCAAAACCCGACAAAAGACACACACATTATCGCAGAAATCTACTAATCATCTGCCTATTATTAGGTATCGTTCTCATTACTTTCTGCTTTTTGCTTTGCCAGCACGACAGTCAGGATATGGACTGCGATTGCTTAAGATGCCTGTTAAGTACTCCTCCCCAGGAGGGAGAGTATCTTTACAACCGTTATCTGCTCCTCATCAGTGTTCTCTGCTTCTTGTTAATATTCCTGCCCATTTATATATTCGAACATCGACAACATATAAAAAGGAAATAAAAAAACAAGCCACCGAAATGAGTCACTCATTCCGATGGCCTATCCCCTTTAAACACCTTTAAACAAAATGAAAATATGCCTCATATACTAACTAAACTAACTAACCCTCGAGGCATATTTTAAAAGAGACTGTCGCATCAACCTCTTTTTATTATAGATAGCTTTCGCTCTCTAATCTTATTTACGAGCTTCAGCAATATAGCCGAGAGCTTCTTCACACTTTGCAGTTACATAAGTCCAGTCTTCTGCTGCTACCTTATCTTTCGGGAACAGTTTAGAGCCCATACCTACGCAGAATACACCGGCTTTAATCCATGCAGTCAGGTTTTCTTTAGTAGGTTCTACTCCACCTGTCACCATCAGCTTAGACCATGGCATCGGAGCCATCAAACCTTTCACGAAGTTAGTTCCGTAAACATCACCCGGGAATACTTTGCAAAGATCGCAACCTACTTCCTGCGCAAAACCTACTTCTGATACAGAACCGCATCCCGGAGTATAAGCTACCGAACGACGGTTACATACCTTAGCAATTTCAGGATTGAACAACGGACCTACTACGAAGTTAGCACCCAGTTGAAGGTACATAGCAGCAGTAGCCGGATCAACGATAGAACCGATACCGATTGCCATTTCAGGACATTCTTTTGCTGCGAACTTAACGATTTCAGCAAATACTTCCTGTGCAAAGTCACCACGGTTTGTGAATTCGAAAGCACGAACACCACCGTCATAACAAGCCTTTACTACTTTCTTTGCAACTTCTGCATCTTTGTGATAGAATACAGGAACCATTCCTGTAGAGCCGATCTTATTCAATACGGCTATTTTATCGAATTTTGCCATCTTATTATTTACTATTTAAATGAATTGATTTTCTTAACTTTTCAACTCTCCAGATTATCTCTGTACGCGACCGCTTGCGTCACCACCAGCCAATGCTTCTACTTCTTCTACAGAAACAAGGTTGAAGTCACCATTGATAGTATGTTTCAATGCAGATGCAGCAACAGCGAATTCAAGAGCAGCACCCTGATTAGGTTTAGTCATCAAACCATGGATAATACCGCCGGAGAAAGAGTCACCACCACCTACACGGTCGATAATCGGATCGATATCATAACGCTTTGAAGTATAGAATTCTTCTCCGTTGTAGATCATCGCTTTCCAACCGTTGTGAGTAGCAGAGAAAGATTCGCGCAAAGTAGAAACTACATATTTGAATCCGAATTCTTTCATCATCTGCTGGAAGATACCTTTGTAACCTTCAGCATCTGTGTGACCAGCCTCAACGTCAGCATCCGGCTTGAAGCCCAAACAAAGTTCTGCATCTTCTTCGTTACCGATACATACGTCTACAAACCGCATCAACGGTTTCATGATAGACTGTGCTTTTTCTTTAGTCCACAGTTTCTTACGGAAGTTCAAGTCAACAGAAACAGTTACACCGTGACGTTTTGCAGCTTCACAAGCCAGACGAGTCAACTCGGCAGCCTTGTCAGAGATAGCCGGAGTGATACCAGACCAGTGGAACCAGTCAGCACCTTCCATGATTGCATCAAAATCGAAATCAGCAGCGTCAGCTTCAGCAATAGCAGAGTGAGCACGGTCATAAATAACCTTGCTAGGACGCATAGAAGCACCAGTTTCCAAGTAGTAGATACCTACACGGTCGCCACCACGAGCAATAAAGTCTGTCTTAACACCATATTTACGCAATGCGTTAACAGCAGACTGTCCAATTTCATGTTTCGGCAATTTAGTTACGAAATAGGCCTCATGTCCGTAGTTGGCACAGCTTACTGCAACGTTAGCTTCTCCACCACCATATACTACATCAAAAGAATCAGATTGAACAAAACGAGTATTACCCGGAGTTGATAATCTAAGCATGATTTCGCCTAATGTAACGACTTTCTTTCCCATAATCTTATGTTTCAATTTCTAAGTTATTAATATTATGAACTTTCAATTTATCATTTCAGCCCTATTTTAGGGGTTAACACACTGATAATACGACTATTAATCTATAAAAAGACTAACATCACATACCTTTCGTGTGCGGGCACAAAGATACAACAATTTTCGTAATTACAAAAATTGTTATATATTTGTATCGAAAATATTAAGATTATTATTGTGTGCGAGCACAAAAACCTATATAAATAAAGGTTATCGTATGAATAAATTGCCCGAAAGGATCAGGATCAAAGACATCGCCCGTCTGGCAGATGTATCAGTGGGAACAGTAGACCGCGTTATCCATGGACGTAGCGGAGTGTCGGAAGCCAGCAAGAAACGCGTAGAAGAAATTCTGAAACAGCTTGACTACCAGCCCAACATGTATGCCAGCGCTTTGGCTTCCAATAAGAAGTATACGTTTATCTGTCTGCTGCCGGAGCATCTGGAAGGCGAATACTGGACAGCGGTAGAAACCGGTATCCACGAAGCTATTGCCACCTATTCGGATTTCAATACTTCGGTGAAAATCAACTATTACGATCCATACGATTATCATTCATTCGTCAACGCCAGCGAAGCCATCCTGGCCCTGCAGCCGGACGGAGTGATGGTAGCTCCTACCGCTCCGCAATATACGAAAGGATTCACCGATCAGTTGCAGGCACTGGATATACCTTATATATATATAGACTCCAATATTAAAGAGGTTCCTCCCCTCGCCTTCTTTGGTCAGAACTCACGTCAAAGCGGATATTTCGCTGCTCGAATGATGATGTTACTGGCACGGGATGAAAAGGAAATCGTTATTTTCCGCAAGATACATGAAGGAATTGTGGGTTCTAACCAGCAAGAGAACAGAGAAATCGGTTTCAGGCAGTACATGAAAGAACATCATCCGTCTTGTACTATACTGGAGCTCGACTTGCATGCCGAACGCAACGACGAAGACAATGAGATGCTGGATGAATTCTTCCGTACCTATCCAACAGTGAAGAACGGAATCACATTCAACTCTAAAGCATATATCGTTGGCGAATACCTGCAAAGTCGCGGAAAGAAAGATTTCAATCTGATAGGTTATGACCTTCTGGAACGGAATGTCACTTGCCTGAAAGAAGGAAGTATCTCTTTCCTCATTGCCCAGCAACCGGAACTGCAAGGCGCCAATGGCATCAAAGCTCTTTGCGATCACCTTATCTTCAAGAAAGAAGTGACCTGCATCAACTATATGCCCATCGACTTGTTAACAGTAGAAACAATAGACTATTACCATAGCAAATAACAACAAAGTACAACTTTACAAGTACATTACATGGAAACAAAGTATTTAAGAATTAATCCTGCCGACAACGTTGCCGTTGCCATTGTTAACCTCCCGGCAGGAGAGCATCTTTCTGTAGATGGCATTGAGATTACATTGAATGAAGACATTCCTGCGGGACATAAATTCGCATTGAAGAACTTTGCTGAAGGCGAAAATGTAATCAAGTACGGTTACCCTATCGGACATGCACGGATGGCAAAGAAACAGGGTGACTGGATGAACGAAACGAACATCAAAACCAACCTCGCCGGATTGTTGGACTATACTTACAACCCGATTCAGGTTTCTTTGGATATTCCTCATAAAGATCTTACATTCAAAGGTTATCGTCGCAAAAACGGTGATGTAGGGGTAAGAAACGAAATATGGATTATCCCGACGGTAGGTTGCGTAAACGGTATCATCGGTCAACTGGCCGAAGGACTTCGTCGCGAAACTGAAGGTAAGGGAGTGGATGCCATTGTCGCTTTCCCACACAACTACGGTTGCTCACAACTTGGTGACGACCACGAAAATACGAAAAAGATTCTTCGTGACATGGTGCTTCATCCCAATGCAGGTGCTATATTGGTAGTAGGCTTAGGATGTGAGAATAACCAGCCGGATGTATTCCGTGAGTTCCTGGGCGAGTTTGATGAAGATCGCGTGAAGTTCATGGTTACTCAAAAGGTAGGTGACGAATACGAAGAAGGAATGGAAATCCTCCGCGATTTGTATGCAAAGGCTTCTAAAGATGAACGTACCGATGTTCCTTTGTCCGAACTGCGTGTGGGATTGAAATGCGGTGGTTCCGATGGTTTCTCCGGCATTACGGCAAACCCGCTATTGGGTATGTTCTCCGATTTCCTGATTGCACAGGGAGGTACAAGCGTATTGACTGAAGTTCCGGAAATGTTCGGTGCAGAAACAATCCTGATGAACCGTTGTAAAAACGAAGAGCTGTTTGAACAGACCGTCCATCTGATTAATGACTTCAAAGAATACTTCCTGTCACATGGAGAGCCTGTAGGTGAAAATCCTTCTCCGGGCAACAAAGCCGGTGGTATCTCTACTCTGGAAGAAAAAGCACTGGGATGTACCCAGAAATGTGGAAAGAGTTATGTATCCGGCGTAATGCCTTACGGCGAACGTTTACAGAAAAAAGGACTCAACCTGCTTTCTGCTCCGGGCAATGACCTGGTTGCAGCCACTACTCTTGCAGCAAGTGGATGTCACATGGTACTTTTCACCACCGGACGCGGTACTCCTTTCGGCACTTTTGTTCCGACCATGAAGATTTCCACCAATTCAACCCTGGCTAAAAACAAACCGGGATGGATTGACTTCAACGCCGGTGTGATCATAGAAAACGAACCGATGGAAAAGACCTGCGAACGCTTCATTGATTATATCATCAAAGTGGCAAGCGGTGAATTCGTAAACAACGAAAAGAAAGGCTATCGCGAAATTGCTATCTTTAAAACAGGGGTAACCTTGTAAACAGGTCGCTATCTGATACAACAAATATATCGAAGATAAAAGATACATTGTTAAAACAATAGAGTTGCTATCCCGTTCAACTTATCATTGAGTGAAGGATAGCAACTCTTTTTTTGTTATACCATATCATCGCCTGTTTTCTTAAACGTAACGCGGATTGTTTTATGGAAAGGAATAAAACGAGAAATCACAGCTATGACAACAGATATAACCAACAAATAACCCAGAATCTCTTTCAGTGCCAGCAACAGGCTTTGTTGTTGTAACGTATTATATAAGGAGTTGGTTGCCAACTGCGCAGCCTCATCATACGGATATCCCTGTGTCATCGCATTGTTCAGCGACTGGCTATAGCGTGCTGACGACAATGGATCAGTAGCAGTTATAGTCTCCGACAAAGAATACATATATTTTTGTTGCAGTCGATACAGTACATTACTATAAAAAGAAGTCGCCATGATAGGTGCCAGCACGGAACGGAAAATAATCAGGAAGAAAGCATTCGACAATAAGTATTTCGGATTCAAGTCTTCCACGGCAAACAGGGCAAAAGCAATAATCAAAGTCAACATACCCAAACCACGAAAGAAGATAGGCAGGTAGAGCATCTCATACGTACTATCCGGAGAAATGCCAAAATACAAAATGGCAAAGAAAATCACAAAGCAACTCATTCCTCCCGCTATCAGAAAACGGAAACGCCACCGTTGCCAGCGAAACCACCAAAAACAAATAAAGGCGCCGACTACATATCCCGGAAGCAAATAAATATAAAGAGAATAGGTATGCGTAGTATCTACTTTCAGAATAACAGTCAGATAGTTAGTCAGCAAAGTGGTTGATGTACTGAAAAACATCACGAGCATCATATAAAAATAGCCCACAATTGCTTTGGGTTGGAACAAAGGAGCCAGACTTACATAAGGATTCTCCAAACAGCTCTGATACCAGATGAACAGCGCAATCAGCATAGGTGCTATTACAATATAAATACATATCTTACCGGAAGCCATCCAATCGAGCACTTTGCCATAATTGATAACGTACATCAACATCAGCAACCCGGCCGAAATAACAAACATCTCACGGATATGCAGATCAGACCATGCGACAGCTTTTATGGGACGATTATGCCGGAAACAGATGATAACAAACAGAATGGAAATCAAGATCAATACCATCATAAAGTAGTACATATACTTCCAGTTATAATGATACGCCAGTAAAGCCGTTACCAGCATCGAAGCTTGTCCCCCACCGTAAACCAACGGATAAAAATAAGAATAGAACTCGCTACGCACATTCTTCGGACTGAAAATCTTCTGGGCATAACGAATAAACCACAACATAAGAAACCCTTTCAAGAAACCGACAGCAAAACTACAGACAATCAAAATATCTGCGTTTTGCGTACGTGCACAAACCCAACTCAAGAAGAATTGCAGTACTAAATCAATCAATAACAGAGATTTCACGGAAAAGGCTGCTAACACCTTAGGAATAATCGGGTATGCGATAGCCATACCTGCCGAAGCAGCGTAATACCCCATCGTAATATCTTCCGAATTAGTACCCAGCGTGTTCGACACTTCCAGCATACTGCCTGTATACGAGCCATTGAGCATAGTGACCGGAAGAATCACGATGAAAATGCTGATAAGTCCAAGCCAATCGGGCACCCATTGACGAACAGGTGCCTCCAATTCCTTCATGGTAATCATTTGCGTAAAGCTTCTGTTTCCACCATCATCCCGGCTCTCAACTGTGCCATTTCTTCCGGAGAAACATCTTCCAAGTCGATACGCACAGGGATTCGCTGCTGCACCTTTACAAAATTGCCGGCAGAATTATCTGTAGGAACCAAGGAATATTTAGACCCGGTTGCCTCGGAAATTGCAGTGACTTCCCCGTGAAAAATCTTTCCGGGCACTGCGTCTACTTTAATACGCACCTGCTGGCCAATATAGATATTAGCAATCTGCGTTTCTTTATAATTAGCGGTAATCCACTTGTCCTTGTTACGCACCAAATAAGAAATAGTCTGTCCGGTCTGCACATATTGACCGGGTTCAAGCGTACGCCTACCCATATATCCATCATAAGGAGCAGTGAGAACCGTATAAGACAGATTCAGCTTAGCCAAATCCAAGTCTGCTTCTTTACGCAAAATGGCAGCCTCCGTACCGGTTGTTTTCTTACTTGTCTCCGCATATTGTGATAATGCCGCCTGTTTCTGTGCAACTAATGCCTGATAACGTGCCTTTGCTGCCTCATAAGCAGCTTTCGCTTGCTCATACTGCTGTTCCGGAACAGATTCTTCTTTCAACAAACGTTCAAAACGATGATAATCCTGTTCCAATTGCCAGAGTTTCGCTTTCGCTTCAGCGATGTTGGCATCCTGTACGGCAATATTCGTATGGGAAGTTTCAATACCCGAATGAAGAACATCCTGCGAGCCATGTGCATCCAACAATGCAGCTTCCGCTTCCTTTACCTTAATCTGATATTCACGATTGTCAAGCACCAGCAGAGTATCTCCCTGATGGACATATTGATGTTCCTTAAAACGAACCTCCTTGATATAACCCGAAGCCCGGACATTCAAAGGAGCTACATATTGATCTACAAAAGCATCATTAGTCACTTCGTAATTCACATAACGCCAGAAGTAATTAGCAGTCCACCAAAGTCCGGAGACAGCCAAACAGACACATACTAAATTTAAAACGATATTACGAACTCTTACTTTTTTCAGTTTCTTCTGTTTTTCTTTCCATTCAATTGCCATATCTGTTCTGTTTATTAAAGACGTCCACAAGCCTTCTGAAGTTGATAATAAGTATAAATCACACGAGTGCGTGCAGTGACCAACTGCAATTCCACATTCAAACGGACGGAATTCGCATCAAGTAAATCAGTCAGGATAGCCAGTTGATTCAGATAACGATTCTGCATAATACGGTAATTTTCTTCCGCTTGCCGGACAGACAGTTTTAGAGCCTCTACCCTCTGCAACGCTTCCCTGTGGCGTAAAAATGCCGAACGTACATCCATGCGGATTCCCTGCATTTTCTGTTCTTCTTCATTCTTCCGCAAAGACACCATCAGTTTGCTCTCTTTTACTTTATGATTGTTCTTGTACAGTGAAGATAAAGGATAGGAAACCGATACTCCCACATTCCAGTTATTGTTATACATATCCGCCAATGTACGTGAAACGGGACGTGCCAATGTATTCGATGCATATAGCGACACACTGGGAAGAGATAAGGATTGGGCAGAACGGATTTCATTCCTTGCCAATTCTGTCTGTGCGCGAAGCAGCCTCATCGCCGGATCATTTTCATACGCCTGAACAATATAGTCATCATAGGACTGCAAAGCAACTGCCTGATAGAGAATGGTTGTATCCGGTTGTAATAACAAGTTCTCATCCTGCCCCAACAAGATATTGAGTTGCTGCGATACAAGCGCAATGCTATTTTCCGCTTCCTCCAAAGACAGTCGGTCATTAGTCAGCTGCATTTCGCTCCGCAATACATCATTGTTGGTAATCAGCCCCTCTTTTTTCATTCGCCGGATATCGCGTAACCGGAGTTCCGACTCTTCAATATTCCGTGTCAGTATCTCATGCTGCTTAAACAGACTAAACAAGTTCATATACTGATTGAGTAACCGTAACTTTATTTCCGCCTCATCGGTCAACGTTTGTAGTTCGGCAACTTGTTTTTCTATATCCGCTTTATGAATAGCACTTCGGATTTTACCACCCTGATAGAGAGGCTGTGCCAGATCAATCGCATAATTTTGTGACCAGTCCGGTGCTTCCGGATATGAAGGATCGGATAATCCCCGTTCCCAAACAACAGGCTGCCCTACAAATCCCCCTTTCAGTCCGATCTGCAGTTCCGGTAACTGTGCAGACCGTGCGGTCCGTATCCGCTCCTGCGCCATAGATTCTTTCATTACATCCGCCTGAAGTTGCAGACTATGCTGTACCCCCCGTTCAAAAAGCTGATCGATAGTGAGAAACAAAGAATCTGTTTGTGCATTTATGGATTGAGCAGCCAAAAACAGGCTAGATAAAACCGCCCCATACTTCTTATACATTTTCAAGTACATCGCATACACTCTTTAATTCAGACAACATAGTTTCAATGCTCTCTATACCAACATTTTTTTCTGCATATACATAAACCTGATCGAGAATCGGACGAATCTGTTCTTTAAATTCTTCCCCTTCGGGAGTCAGGAACACCAGTTTATTACGACGGTCGGCAAGATCTTCTTTCCGATGAACATACCCTTTCTTTTCCAGATTATTCATCAAATTGGTGAGACATGCCTTATCTTTTGCAATGCGTTCCGCCAATATCTGCTGACTAATTCCCTGCTCATGCCATAAACTACTTAATACCTGAAGCATCTCAAACGTAATACCCGCATTATTTTTTCTCAATGTCCGTTGCATAGACCGGCGGAAAGCCATACGGGTACGAACAATCTGCAACATGAGTTCTCTAAACTCTGCTCCTTCTCTCATTTTCTATACTCTTTTTACCTGTTTCGTTTCGGCGGCAAAGTTAGGTATTTCCTCCGAATTAGTCAAACGTTTGACTAATTTCATTTTCAAACCCTCTTTATATAATTTCTGACTATTCGTTCATTCACCCATTAAACAACTGTATATTAACGCCTTATCATACCATTCAAATATTTATCATTAAAATATTCAGGCAAAAAGTTTGTTCATCTGAAATCTTTTATTTTACTTTGTATCACAAAGTACTTTTTATATGGATAAAGATAAAGCATTAGAATCGGTAAATGAGATAAAAGAGTTGATGGAAAAGTCGTCCAAGTTTATCTCTCTAAGTGGTCTCGCTGCAATCATGGCGGGCATTTACGCATTAGCTGGCGCATACATCGCCACACAAGTTATTACCCCGGGCACACATTTAATTGTTGCTCTCGAACTAATGGCTATTATAGCTTCGCTCGTATTGGTAGCAGCTGCGGTCACCGCCTGCATCCTGTCCTATTATAAATCCAAGAAGACAGGACAGAAATTTTTCAGCCGCCTCACCTACCGGGCATTGTGGAACTTTTCTCTTCCGATGCTGACCGGAGGTGTTTTATGCATCTCCATCATGATGCATGAGTATTATGACATCCTGGCTTCCATCATGCTTTTATTTTACGGACTGGCACTGGTCAACGTATCCAAGTTCACTTACTCCAGTATCGTATGGTTAGGATATGCTTTCATTTGCCTGGGAGTCGTAGATTGTTTTTGGGAAGGTCATTCACTGCTGTTCTGGACCATCGGTTTCGGCGGTTTCCATATTCTTTATGGCATATTGTTCTATTTACACTACGAAAGAAAGAGATCATAAATGATAGAAGCATTCCAATATATTAATAAAGCATTCGAAAGCAAGGTCCGGCTCGGTATCATGGCTATTCTGATGGTAAATGAGGAAGCCGACTTCAATTTTCTGAAAGAGCAGCTCTCTCTGACAGACGGCAATCTTGCCAGCCATACCCGTTCCCTGGAAGAACTGGGATATATCGTATGCAACAAAAGTTTTGTTGGACGAAAGCCACGAACTGTTTTTCAAGCAACCCCGCAAGGCAGAGAAGCTTTCAAATCTCATATTGAAGCTTTAGAGAAATTTCTAAAATCAAAATAAATAATTCATCAAAACACTACTGGCTTATGGACGGTTTCAATGAAAATTCAAATGAGCAACAGGTGCAGCAACCTATGGGATGCCTCCACCGTTTCTCCAAAACAATCAAGGTTGTCATCATCGGGTTATTAATTCTTCTCCTGATGATACCGATGTTCATGATTGAAAATCTTATTTCCGAACGGGGACGAACCCAGGAAGAAGCTATCGACGAGGTAAGTGAAAAATGGAGTCTGGCACAGACCATCACGGGCCCCTACCTGAATCTCCAGTATCCGGTCGTCATTGAAAATAACGGCGAGAAGAAGGTTTCTATCAAAGACCTGATACTTTTTCCCGATGAGCTTATGGTCAGCGGACAACTAAAGACTGAAATTCTGAAAAGAAGTATCTACGAGGTCAATGTATATCAATCGGAACTGACATTGAAAGGGTCATTCAGTTCGGAAGAATTGAAAAAGAGCAGAATAGATATGGAACAGCTGCAGTTTGACAGGGCAGCTATTTGCCTGAATCTGACCGATATGCGTGGCATCAGCGAACAAATCAGCATCACTTTGGGAGATTCAGTTTACATCTTCGAGCCGGGTATGGACAACAGAGGCATAGATAATACCGGAGTTCATGCGATCGCTAATTTGTCGGAATTGAAGCAGAATAAAAAACTCCCTTATGAAATAAAAATCAAACTGAAAGGTTCACAGTCACTCAACTTTATTCCGTTGGGTAAAACAACCCGTGTAGATCTGAAAGCCAACTGGAATACACCGAGCTTTACCGGAAACTATCTGCCTAACAACCGGAATATTACGGAGAAGGAATTTTCCGCGCAATGGCAGGTTTTAAACTTGAATCGGAATTATTCGCAGGTGATGGCTGACTACAACACCTCGAACATCAAAGATATTGAAAACTCCAGTTTCGGTGTGAATTTCAAAATTCCGGTGGAACAGTACCAGCAGTCCATGCGCTCCGCAAAGTATGCCATTCTGATTATCCTACTGACTTTCGGAGTGATCTTCTTCACTGAAATCATGAACAAGACCCGTATTCATGCCTTGCAGTATTTATTGGTAGGACTAGCTCTCTGTCTATTCTACAGCCTGCTCCTCTCTTTCTCCGAGCACGTCGGTTTCAACCCGGCCTATTTGTTATCTTCTGCACTGACTATTATACTGGTAGGCGGCTATATGTTCGGAATTACCAAGAAAAAGAAACCATCATTAATCATGTCCGGCCTATTGGCTATACTCTATATTTATATCTTTGTTCTTATCCAGCTGGAGACTTTCGCATTATTGGCAGGCAGCTTAGGACTGTTTATCATTCTGGCAATAGTGATGTATTTTTCAAAGAAAATAGACTGGTTTAATGAATAATCGGCTTTTCTTCTGAAACACTTGACAAATGGCTTTTTATTTTGTATCTTTGAGAAAATAAAAGCAATAAGAGAAATGAAAAATATAGGAAAAATAGAGACATAAAGCACCTTTAAACTGATACATTTTAGTGTTAGTACAGATATATCATAGGGCAATGATCTAACGATCATTGCCCTATTTTGTTTATATTTTTACTTAATTCATTCTATAGAATCTCTAAAAATGCTCAAAATAGTTTTTAATAAACTCTGATACCGTTTATAATAAACTATCAAAAAGTTTATTATAAACCGAAAGTACGCTTATTAAGAACGTAGTCTTTAATTGTAAAAAATAAGAAACACGTTTTCATACAATAGGAGGCTATAAATAAGCCGTTCATTCATACAATAACATAAACAAACAAAATTCTTGATTTCATCCAAACGATTGAACTTCCTTCACTCACTACACACTAAAATGTTTTCTTCAAATATATCATATCCACCAACTGCACACCATCCTCATACATCGGATGATCGTAGTTGTCAGTAAAGAAATTCTTTATCCGGTGAGAAACCGTGAAACCACAGTGTTCATAAAAAGATCTGGAAGAAGGTACATCGCCTGTACCCACTAACATTTCAGAACACTTTCCCTGATAATATTCAAATAAAAATTCGATTAAACGTTTTCCGTACCCCTGCCGTTGAAAGAAAGGAACGGTAGCAATATTCTTGATTTCATAAATACCTTCCCCTTCACGAGTCACTACACAAAGAGCTTTCAATCCGTTATCATAAAGAACGAACATATCGCCGCGCTCCAAATACCGGTCAATCATACTTTCCTGTTCATCAGCCAAGAGTAATAATTCGAGAAATTCTTTTTTATCTGAAGTTACTAGCTTTATCTCCATATTATCTATTTTATCATAAAATAAAAATGTTACCGACTCATTTGTCTATGGTCCAAAATAGTATCCATATTCTCCAAAGCCCATCCCACCAGTCCTTCAATATGAGGAATCAAAGTGCCACCCGTATCTGTCAGACAATACTCCACACGGGGAGGTACTTCAGCATATACTTTCCGTTCAACCAATCCATCTGATTCCAGAGTACGCAATGTTACAGTCAACATTCTTTGTGAAACATCTTCTATCGTTTTATGAATATCACTAAAACGCATGGTGCCGTTTGCGTTCAGCGTAATAAGCACCAGCATCGACCACTTGTCTCCCAAGCGGCTAAGCACATCTCTTATCGGACAATTTCCTATCGGATGAAAGTTTTTCATTCTTTAACGTTTTGTATTTTATTGAGTTCCAACAATAGTTACCTCTATGTAACTTCCTTATTTTCAAGTACGTTATTGCATTTCTCAAACTAGAAAGATACATTTGCATCACAAAAGTAATAAACTTACTAATAATAACTATTGTTTCATTTAAATAATTATGATTATGGCAAAGAAAGTTGCAGTTTTAGCAGTGAATCCGGTAAATGGTTGTGGATTATTCCAATATTTGGAAGCGTTTTTCGAGAATGGCATTTCATATAAAGTATTTGCCGTATCGGATACGAAGGAGATTAAAACAAATTCAGGAATCAGCCTGACAGCAGACGATGTGATCGCTAATTTGAAGGGACACGAAGATGAATTCGATGCACTCGTTTTCTCTTGTGGGGATGCAGTACCTGTATTTCAGCAGAATGCCGATAAACCCTATAACGTAGATTTGATGCAAGTCATTAAAACTTTCGGAGATAAAGGGAAAATGATGATCGGACATTGTGCCGGTGCAATGATGTTTGACTTTACCGGAATTACCAAAGGGAAGAAAGTAGCAGTTCACCCATTAGCTAAACCAGCTATTCAAAACGGAACAGCTACCGATAAGAAATCAGAGATAGATGGCAACTTTTTTACTGCTCAAGATGAAAACACCATTTGGACAATGATGCCACAGGTTATCGAAGCATTAAAATAATGTTTGCAACGTAGATATAAAACAATAAATATAAACATTATTATATTAATCTACGCATCCGAAGATGAAAAAGCACGTTCCTTTAAAAGCAACAGTGTGTTTCTCGGTGTACAACGGGTCGTTTCTTTTAAAGGAACGACCCGTTGGTTTTAAAGGAAAAGTGCACATTTATGGCGCATTAATAATCAATCACTTACAGATTCAAAAAATTCAAAGACCGACTAACTTCCCCAATCATTATTCAATTCAATAAATCCGTACAAGTGTTCACTCCTTTATTTCTCAAATGATTATTGTTAGTTAACTAAAATCCAAGGGAAATATCATATATCACATTCTCTTTTCGTACCAAGAAAAAGAAAAACGGAACATTACAAAAAATCTGAAACAGCGTTCATCATTTTTTAAAAGTCCGTATATTAGCAGCTTGAAGACTTGAAAGAGATAAACAGCATACTCCTTCCGAGTTTAAATAACCAAACAAGATGCCTAAAACAATATGATTAGAGAAAGAGAGAATTACAATGCATTTTTACTTCATTTTTTAGAAAGACTGAATAGCTGTGACTCTATTGAGAAAAAAATCACAGAATCACTTACGGATATTTGCGAATACTATGGCTTTAAAAGAGGATTCATTTATCAAACTGACGGATTTCGCTACTTCTATCTAAAGGAAACTGTCGGAAATAACGACAACGTTTTGCGACAACGTTTTGAAATCAGCGAAATGACCAATCAACATGTTGTCCGTGCAAATGGAAAGAACAAACCTTTTTATGCTTGCAGAAACCAAAATACTTCTTGGGATGATGTAGACATCGTGGATTTCTATAAAGTCGATTCATTACTAATCCGGCAAATTCAAGACTCCGAAGGAAAAATTATCGGATTCATCGGATTTGGAGACAGAGAACATGCAATATCTTTCACCGATGAAGAACTGCAAATGATTCATCTCATTTTAGGCTCCCTCTCCAAGGAAATAGCAGTGCGGGAATATAAAGAAAGAGAAGTACGGGCGAGCAAGACGTTAAGCAGCATCATGAATAATATGGGGGTTGACATCTACGTAAACTCTTTTGATTCCCATGATATGCTATATGCCAATGAATCTATGGCCGCTCCTTATGGAGGTATCGAACACTTTGAAGGAAAAAAATGCTGGCAGGCTCTATATAAAGATAAAACCGGAGAATGTGAGTTTTGTCCTAAGAAACATTTGATAGATGAAAACGGGCTGCCAACCAAGGTATATTCCTGGGATTACCAACGCCCGTTCGACAAATGTTGGTTCCGGGTATTCAGTGCAGCATTTGCCTGGATAGACGGACAGATGGCACACGTGATTACCAGCGTTGATATTGACCACCAAAAAACAATAGAAGAAGAACTAAGGATAGCCAAAGAAAAAGCGGAAAACCTGGACCGCTTAAAATCAGCCTTCCTCGCCAATATGAGTCATGAAATCCGTACTCCGCTCAATGCGATTGTCGGCTTTGCCAGTTTACTGGTCGAATCGGATGACAAAAAGGAACGTCAGGATTATGTCGATATCATGCAAGAAAACACCGAACTTCTTTTACAACTGATATCCGACATTCTCGACTTATCAAAAATAGAAGCCGGAACACTCGACTTCACCATGGATTATCTGGACATTAAGAGCTTCTGTGAAGATATTATACGCAATTATGATATAAAAGAAGATAAGCCGGTACCAGTTTTACTAGCCCCCACCCTACCCAATTTCTATATCTATACTGACAAGAAACGTCTGATGCAGGTTATCACAAACTTTATCAACAATGCCCTCAAATTTACAAATAAGGGACAGATTCTTCTCGAATATCACCTGAAAGAAGATACCAGTGAAATTGAATTTTCCGTAGCTGATACAGGAATGGGGATTGAACCGGACAAAGTAGACCGGGTATTCGACCGCTTTGTGAAACTCAATTCATTCTCAAAAGGCACAGGCTTAGGGCTGTCTATTTGCAGGAGCATTATCGAACATCTCGGCGGCACTATTGGAGTGGAATCCGAGATGGGAACCGGCTCGCGTTTTTGGTTTACTCATCCCTACAAAAGCGTATCCCTATAAAATTGAATAAAAAGCCCGTTAATCAGAAAAAGACCTGAAGTCTTTTTTTCATTCATTTTTTATGGTCAAAATCAAGTTTAATTCATTTATTATTAATACTTTTGCCAATGCATAAACTTAATAAGCCACCAGAAAATTAAATTTAAAATGACAACTCTTTTTCAAACCAAAATAATTAACTCATATATAATAAAATTATTTTTGTCTTTCTGTCTATTAGCTTTTTCCTACATATCACCGATTCTAGCTCAAAAAGATTCAGTGAACTCGTCAAATTATCTTTTAATCATTAATTCATATACAGAAGCAGCTCCCTGGAGCTTCAGAATGATTTCAGCCATTACCGAATATGCCCAGAATTCGCCTCAATTAGCACTCTATACCGAACACATGAACATGCTAATGATGGACACAGACTCCACTTTAAATGAATTCAGACAGACAGTTCTGGAAAAATACAAGCAGCATTCCCCACGTATGTTGATATTACTCGGAAACTCCAGCATGATATTACGGGACGACTTCAGAAAGATGTGGGGAAATATTCCGATTATACTATGTGCTGAAGAAGATTACATCGGCCCGAAGGAATTTTATCTCCAAAAGAAGCCTGTTGAGTTGACTGCAAGAACCCCGATTGCAGATATGGCGCAGCCTTACAATCTCACTTTCCTACATTCCAATTTCTATATTAAAGAAAATATAGACCTGATTTGCCGAATGACTCCCGATATTAAAAATTTCATATTTATCGGTGATGAACGGCAAAACAACCAGACTTACAATATGGTTATCAAACAAGAATTGAAAAAGAGCCATCCCGACATCAATTATCAATTCATATCGCCCCGGAAGATGCAAACCAATCATTTGCTGGACACCCTTTACACCGTTGATCCTAAAACAACAGGAATACTTTTCTCTTCATGGTTTTACAAACACACCTTTGCCGGCAACACCTCGCTAGTTACAAATTCACACCTGTTAGTCTCAACGACTTCCGCACCTCTGTTCAGCCTTGGGATGATGACAATCAAGGACAACGCAGGAGGAATAATTGGCGGATACATCTACGATCAACATGCATACAGCCAGAAAATCATACAAACGATCCAATCAATATTGAATGGCAAACAAGCATCCGAGATACCTTTTTACGAGCCTTCAGATGCCGCTCCGACTATCAACTACAATGTTTTGCTACGTAAAGGAATGTCGCCATACTTATGTCCCCCGGGCACTATTTTCTTTAACAAGCTGCCTACGTTTTGGGAACAGTACGGATACTTTATTTTAGGAACCATAGTCTGCTTCATACTGCTTGCCCTATTCTTCCAATACCGCATCAGTCATCTGAATAAGCTCAAGAAAATACAACAGAAAGAGATTGACACAATGACTTCTTACAAAAACCTGATTAACAATATGCCTATATTGTATATGCAAGAAGAGTTAATCATGAATGAAGAAGGTACCCCTATAGAACTTGTATACCGGAATGTCAACGCTCATTTCGAGAAAAGTTTTTTCCGTAAAGAAGATGTAGTAGGCAAGAAAGCCAGTGAAATATTCCCTGAATCCATGCCGGAGTTCCTGCATTTCACAAAAATGTCACTTGCGGAAAACAGGGCTATCACTTTCCCATACTATTTCAAACGGGTAGATACATTTTATGATGTAGTACTGAAAGGAACTCACCACAACAATATTGTCGATATTTTCTGCCTGGATAGCACCGAACTGCACAAAGCCCAACAAAAGCTAAGCGCTACTAACAATAAACTGGCAATGGCACTGGACGTAGCCAATATTGTGCCCTGGAAATGGGATTTGCGAAGCAAAACCATACTTTGCGACATCAATAGACCTATTGAGCTTAGCACAAACGATAAAGACGTGAATGAGGAACAATTGGCAGTGCCCGATTCACAATATTTCTCAAAGATATTCAAAGAAGACCGCAAACGGGTAGAAAAAGCCTACGATGACCTGATAGAAGGTCGATCGGATAAAGTCAAGGAAGAATACCGGGTTATCAATGTACAGAATAACATTCACAGGATCGAATGGGTGGAAGCTCAAGCCGCTGTAGAGACCCGTGACGAAAACGGCAAGCCGCTCACCCTGGTCGGTTCTTCACTAGTCATCACCACACGGAAAAAGATGGAAATGGAATTGACCACAGCCAGAGACCGGGCAGAAGAATCCAATCGTCTGAAGTCTGCCTTCCTCGCCAATATGAGCCATGAAATCCGTACTCCCCTCAACGCTATTGTCGGTTTCTCCGGCATATTGGCTTCAACAGACGAGGAAGAGGAAAAGCAGGAATATGTGAGCATCATTGAAAACAATAATACCTTGTTATTGCAATTAATCAGTGACATTCTTGATTTATCAAAGATTGAAGCCGGAACATTGGAATTTCAATATTCCAACATAGACTTGAACAAAATGCTGAACGAGTTAACGAGCTCATTACAATTAAAAATAAAATCTGAAAAAGTACAGTTAACCTGCCATCTGGCAGAGAAAAACTGCTTTATCCATACAGAGAAGAACAGGCTGTCACAATTGCTCATCAACCTGATAAGCAATGCCATCAAATTCACCACTGAAGGATACATTCGTTTTGGTTATGAACTCCGCGGCAAAGAGATCTATTTTTATGTCAGCGATACTGGCTGTGGCATTCCCAAAGACAAGCAAAAGAGCATTTTCGGACGCTTCGTCAAATTAAATAGTTTCGAACAAGACACCGGCCTGGGACTTTCTATCTGCCAGACTCTGGTAGAACACATGGGAGGTACCATCGGAGTAGACTCGGAAGAGGGCAAAGGTTCAACATTCTGGTTCACGCTGCCATATAAAGCCGCAATAGCCGTAGAAGAAAGCATAAAAAAAGAGGAAATTCAGCCGATAACCATTGAAAAAAACAAGTTTACCATTCTGATTGCCGAGGATAATGAAAGTAACTACAAACTGTTCGCATCCATACTAAAGGGAGAGTATCAATTAATTCATGCCTGGGATGGACAAGAGGCGGTGGAAATGTTCAGCAATATAATCCGCAGATTATATTGATGGACATCAATATGCCGGTCATGGACGGTTACGAGGCAACTAAAGAAATACGCAAATATTCTGCCAAGGTACCTATTATCGCCATTACGGCTTTTGCATACGCTTCGGATGAACAACGGGTGATGGAAAGCGGTTTTGACGGTTATATGCCTAAACCTATCAATGCCCGCCTGTTGAAAGCACAACTGACGGAAATCATGCAGAAGCGTATTATTTTACTTTAAGAGACAGAGAACCGAAAGCAAAAAACGAATATCTACATATTCCATTTATGACTGAAGAAAAAATACATAAAAACCGCACCGGAAGTTGGTGGGCATTAAGTCCGTTGCTCGTATTCTTATGCCTTTACCTGGTAACTTCCATTCTTGTCAACGACTTTTATAAAGTGCCTATCACGGTGGCTTTCCTTGTTTCTTCCTGCTACGCCATTGCTATTACCAAAGGATTGAAACTAGACCAACGCATCTATCAGTTCTCCGTGGGAGCTGCCAATAAAAATATCCTCCTGATGATATGGATATTCATTCTTGCCGGAGCCTTTGCTCATAGTGCGAAACAAATGGGAGCAATCGATGCCACTGTCAATCTGACACTGCATATTTTGCCGGATAACCTGTTACTGGCAGGCATCTTCATTGCCGCCTGTTTCATCTCTTTATCCATCGGAACCAGCGTAGGAACTATCGTCGCCCTTACTCCCGTTGCCGTAGGACTAGCAGAAAAAACTGAAATAGCTCTCCCCTTTATGGTAGCCGTCGTAGTAGGCGGTTCTTTTTTCGGAGACAACTTATCTTTTATCTCCGACACCACCATCGCTTCGACCAAAACTCAGGAATGTGTAATGCGCGATAAATTCCGGGTAAATTCTATGATTGTCGTCCCGGCAGCCATCATTGTATTGGGAATTTACATATTTCAGGGATTGTCCATTACAGCCCCCACCCAAACACAGACCATCGAATGGATCAAAGTTATACCTTATATAATAGTATTAGGAACAGCCATCGCCGGAATGAACGTGATGCTCGTACTCATAATAGGTATATTGACAAGTGGCATCATTGGCATCGCGACCGGCAGCTTTGGAATTTTCGACTGGTTTGGTGCCATGGGAACGGGAATTACAGGAATGGGAGAACTGATTATTATCACTCTATTGGCCGGAGGGATGCTCGAAACCATCCGTTATAACGGTGGTATCGATTTCATTATCCGGAAACTCACCCGCCACGTCAATGGTAAAAGAGGAGCCGAACTAAGCATTGCCGCCCTGGTAAGTATCGCCAACTTATGTACAGCCAACAACACGATTGCCATTATAACAACAGGACCGATTGCCAAAGATATTGCCGTGAAATTCCATCTCGACCGAAGAAAAACAGCCAGTATCCTCGATACTTTCTCCTGCCTGATACAAGGGATTATTCCATACGGAGCGCAGATGCTGATTGCAGCGGGACTTGCCAGTATCTCCCCCATCAGTATCATCGGAAATCTCTACTATCCGTTTACAATGGGAGCATGCGCCCTGCTAGCAATTTTGTTCCGCTATCCGAAACGGTATTCGTAAAAAAGATGCGAAATGTTTGTCAATCAAAAGAAAAGCCGTATCTTTGTGCCCGCTATTACGAGATAATAGCATAATTCAAATCAATCATTAAAAACAATTATTTAAAATGGCAACTAGAATCAGATTGCAGAGACACGGACGTAAAAGTTACGCGTTCTATTCAATTGTAATTGCAGACAGCAGAGCACCACGTGATGGTAAATTTATTGAGAAGATTGGTACTTACAACCCTAACACCAATCCTGCTACAGTAGATTTGAATTTCGACGCTGCATTGGCATGGGTACTGAAAGGTGCACAACCAAGTGACACTGTACGTAACATTCTTTCTCGTGAAGGAGTTTACATGAAGAAACATCTTCTGGGCGGTGTAGCAAAAGGCGCATTCGGAGAAGCAGAAGCTGAAGCTAAATTCGAAGCTTGGAAAAACAACAAACAGTCAGGTTTGGCTACTTTGAAGGCTAAACAAGACGAAGCTAAGAAAGCTGAAGCAAAAGCACGTCTGGAAGCAGAAAAGAAGATCAACGAAGTGAAAGCAAAAGCACTCGCTGAAAAGAAAGCTGCTGAAGCTGCCGAAAAAGCTGCTGCTGAAGCACCTGCAGAAGAAGCTGCCGCAGCTCCGGCTGAAGAAGCTCCTGCAACAGAAGCTGCTGCTGAATAAATTTCAGCAGATTCCGAACAAGAAATCAGGAAAAGCTATAAATCCTCTCCGGTCCGCCGGAGGGGATTTTTTTATTGTTTTCTGCTATAAAACATATCAAATTATTTATTCCGTTCAGAATAAAATGCCTTTCTTTGCATCAGCATAGTTCAGCATAGTGTTATTTATTTTTCGAATATGAAACGAATTGATAAAAAGGCAACATTCGGACAACAGGCAAGCAAGGTTACGCAACTAGCGGACGCACTTAGCCAGGCGATTTCCAGAAAAGAATTTCTTGAAGGAGATTCTTTGCCTTCCATCAATCAGTTGAGTGCTCAATACGGAGTATCACGCGACACCGTTTTCAAGGCTTTCCTTGATTTACGCGAACGAGGCTTGATCGACTCCACTCCCGGCAAGGGTTATTATGTGACGAGCCAGGTGACCAATGTCTTATTGCTGCTCGACCAATATACTCCTTTCAAAGAAGCCTTATATAACAGTTTCGTCAGACATCTGCCTATCAACTATAAGGTAGACTTATTATTTCATCAATACAACGAACGGTTGTTCAATACGATCCTCCGGGAATCCATCGGGAAATACAACAAATACATCGTGATGAATTTCGATAACGAAAAATTCAGCACTGTTCTCAATAAAATTAATCCTTCAAGATTACTACTCCTTGATTTCGGCAAATTCGAAAAAGAAAAGTATTCATATATCTGCCAGGATTTTGATGAATTTTTCTATCAGGCATTGAATCTGCTCAAGGAAAGATTGAAGAACTATCACCAGCTCGTTTTTTTGTTTCCCAAAAGCCTGAAACATCCCCAAAGCAGTAAGGTGTATTTTACCCGTTTCTGTCAGGAGCAAGGATTCCTCTGTGAAATACAGGAGGATATTGAGAATCTGATCGTACGTAAGGGAGTTGCCTATATCGCCATCAAGCAACAAGATGTAGTAAAAGTGGTGAAACAAGGAAGATTGGAAGGGCTGAAATGCGGAAAAGATTTCGGTCTGTTAGCGTATAATGATATTCCTTCCTACGAAGTGATTGACGAAGGAATAACCTCATTGAGTATTGATTGGGAAATGATGGGAAACGAAGCGGCCAATTTCGTTCTTAATAATGTACCGGTTCAGAAGTTCTTACCAACGGAAGTAAGGCTTCGAAAGTCACTTTAATTTTTTTTGCGAAGATATCAGCACAGTTCAGCACAGATATTAATTAATCCTTTAATAGATAGAAACCATGAAAAAGTATCCGAAAATCGGGATTCGTCCCACAATCGATGGTCGCCAGGGTGGCGTTCGCGAAAGCCTTGAAGAGAAAACAATGAATTTAGCAAAAGCAGTAGCCGAGTTAATCAGCAGCAACCTGAAAAACGGTGATGGCAGTCCGGTAGAATGTGTTATAGCCGATAGCACGATCGGACGCGTAGCCGAAAGTGCCGCTTGTGCGGAAAAGTTTGAAAGAGAAGGGGTCGGCTCTACCATTACCGTCACTTCTTGCTGGTGCTATGGTGCTGAAACGATGGATATGAACCCGCATTATCCGAAAGCTGTCTGGGGATTCAACGGCACAGAACGTCCGGGAGCTGTATACCTTGCTGCCGTACTTGCCGGACACGCACAAAAAGGCCTTCCCGCATTCGGTATCTACGGACGCGACGTTCAAGATTTGGACGACAACACAATCCCTGAAGATGTATCGGAAAAGATTCTTCGCTTTGCACGTGCTGCACAGGCAGTAGCTACGATGAGAGGGAAATCTTACCTGTCAATGGGTAGTGTATCTATGGGTATCGCCGGTTCTATCGTTAATCCTGATTTCTTCCAAGAGTATTTGGGAATGCGTAATGAGTCAATAGACCTCACAGAAATCATCCGTCGAATGGACGAAGGCATCTATGACCACGAAGAATACGCCAAAGCCATGGTCTGGACTGAAAAAAATTGCAAGACAAACGAAGGTGAAGACTTCAAGAACCGTCCTGAAAAACGTAAAACCCGTGAACAGAAAGATGCTGATTGGGAATTCATTGTAAAGATGACGATTATCATGCGCGACTTGATGACCGGAAATCCCAAATTGAAAGAAATGGGATTCAAGGAAGAGGCTTTGGGACACAATGCCATTGCAGCCGGTTTCCAGGGACAACGCCAATGGACAGACTTCTATCCTAACGGTGACTATCCGGAAGCTTTACTCAATACCTCTTTTGACTGGAATGGTATCCGTGAAGCATTTGTGGTAGCTACCGAAAATGATGCCTGCAACGGTGTAGCCATGTTGTTCGGACATCTATTGACCAACCGTGCACAAATATTCTCCGACGTACGTACTTACTGGAGTCCTGAAGCCGTGAAACGTGTAACCGGCAAAGAGTTGAGCGGATTGGCAGCAAACGGTATCATCCATCTTATCAATTCCGGTGCAACGACTCTCGACGGTTCCGGCCAATCATTAGACGCAGCAGGCAATCCGGTTATGAAAGAACCATGGAACCTGACGGACGCTGATGTAGAGAACTGTCTCAAAGCAACGACCTGGTATCCGGCAGACCGTGACTACTTCCGTGGGGGTGGCTTCTCGTCCAACTTCCTGTCAAAAGGCGGAATGCCTGTTACCATGATGCGCCTCAACCTGATTAAAGGCTTAGGCCCTGTCCTGCAAATCGCAGAAGGTTGGACAGTGGAAATTGATCCGGAAATCCATCAGAAACTCAATATGCGTACAGACCCGACATGGCCTACCACCTGGTTTGTGCCCCGTTTGTGTGATAAACCGGCTTTCAAAGACGTATATTCAGTCATGAATAACTGGGGAGCCAATCATGGCGCCATCAGCTATGGACACATCGGCCAGGACTTAATCACTCTTGCTTCCATGCTCCGCATCCCGGTATGCATGCACAATGTAGAAGAAGATCAGATGTTCCGCCCGGCTGCCTGGAATGCTTTCGGCATGGACAAAGAAGGATCAGATTACAGAGCTTGTGCAACTTATGGTCCTATTTATAAATAAACAAGTTTTTTTCGTCCTGTATAAATAAATATTTTAACTTTGCCGTTCGTAGGGACGGGGTCCCCCACCCGACACATAACAAATGTCGGGATAGCCCCGCCCCCTACAGCGACTTAAATAAGTAAGACTATGATTACTAACGAACATATTGAACAGTTCATTGCACAAGCACATCGTTACGGGGATGCAAAGTTAATGCTTTGCAGCAGCGGTAACCTTTCCTGGAGAATCGGCGAAGAAGCATTGATTTCCGGTACGGGTTCCTGGGTTCCCACACTTGGCAAAGAAAAGGTTTCAATCTGCCATATTGCCAGCGGCATTCCTGCCAATGGTGTAAAATCCTCTATGGAAAGTACATTCCATTTGGGTATTCTCCGTGAACGTCCGGACGTCAATGTCGTTCTCCATTTCCAATCGGAATATGCCACCGCTGTCTCCTGCATGAAGAACAAGCCGGCAAATTTCAACGTAACAGCAGAAATTCCTTGCCATGTAGGTTCGGAAATACCTGTGATTCCGTATTATCGTCCCGGCTCACCGGAACTGGCGAAAGCCGTGGTAGAAGCCATGCAAAAGCATAACTCGGTTTTACTGACCAACCACGGACAAGTGGTGTGCGGAAAAGACTTCGACCAAGTATATGAACGGGCTACTTTTTTCGAAATGGCTTGTCGCATCATTGTTCAATCCGGCGGTGATTATTCAGTGCTCACACCGGCAGAAATTGAAGACCTGGAAATCTACGTATTAGGAAAGAAAACCAACTAATATCCAGGCATATTACCATGAAAGATACCATCAAACATACTTATTTAGCAGCAGACTTCGGAGGCGGCAGCGGGCGAATCATCGCCGGCTTTCTTCTTAACGGCAGGCTGGAATTGGAAGAGATATACCGCTTCTCCAACCGGCAGGTCAAACTAGGCAATCATATTTACTGGGACTTCCCGGCTTTGTTCGAAGATATGAAAACCGGACTAAAACTGGCTGCACAAAAAGGATATGCCGTAAAAGGTATTGGTATTGACACTTGGGGAGTGGATTTCGGACTGATTGACAAACATGGAAACCTATTAGGAAATCCAGTCTGTTACCGGGATGCAAGAACAGAGGGAATGCCGGCAGAAGTATTCAAGTGCATGGATGAACATCGACATTATGCCGAAACCGGTATTCAGGTGATGCCTATCAATACGCTGTTTCAACTTTACAGCATGAAGCAAAATCAAGATGCACAGTTGGAAGTTGCCCGGCAACTTTTATTCATGCCCGATCTCTTCAGTTATTTCCTGACAGGGGTAGCCAATAATGAATATTGTATCGCCTCCACCTCTGAATTACTCAACGCCAAATCACGCAACTGGTCATTCGATACCATACATAGCTTAGGTCTTCCCGAACATCTGTTCGGTAAAATCATTCTTCCCGGAACAATCAGAGGCACTCTGAAAGAGGATATTGCACGCGAAACCGGACAGGGTGCCGTAGACGTTATTGCCGTAGGTTCACATGATACAGCCAGTGCCGTAGCTGCTGTTCCTGCTGCAGAAAGTCCTATCGCTTTCCTTAGTTCCGGCACTTGGTCGTTACTGGGAGTTGAAGTGGACGAACCCATATTAACGGAAGAAGCAAGAAAAGCTCAATTCACCAATGAAGGAGGTGTAGACGGCAAAATCCGTTTCCTCCAGAATATAACAGGATTATGGATTCTGCAACGCTTGATGAGCGAGTGGAAAGCGTGTGGCGAGGAACAAGATTATGATATAATCATCCCGCAAGCAGCCGAAGCCGAGATTGATACAATCATCCCTGTAGACGACACCATATTCATGAATCCGGAAAATATGGAGAATGCGCTTATTCATTATTGCCGGAATCATGCTTTGCAAATTCCCCAAAACAAGGCAGAGACTGTACGATGTGTGCTCCAGTCATTAGCTTTCAGATATCGGCTGGCTGTGGAACAGCTCAACCGTTGCCTCCCCGCTCCAATCCGTCAGTTAAATATCATCGGAGGAGGATCACAAAATAAGTTACTCAACCAACTGACAGCTGACGAACTCGGTATTCCTGTTTATGCAGGTCCGGTGGAAGCCACTGCAATGGGAAACATTCTGACGCAGGCAATGGCTAAAGGAGAAATTGCCAATCTTCGTGAATTGCGGGAAATTGTCACTCGCAGCGTTACACCACAAGTATATTACCCTAAAAAATAAAAGTATATGGAAACACCCAAAACCGGTTATCAAGTTCAATCTTATGACGTTCCCGTCAAACGATATTGCCAAACCCTCGATTTACGCGATTCTCCGGAACTGATCGCTGAATATCGGAAAAGACATAGCCAGGCGGAAGCATGGCCAGAAATCCTAGCCGGGATCCGGGAAGTCGGTATTCTGGAAATGGAAATTTATATCTTGGGAACACGACTGTTTATGATTGTCGAAACTCCCCTTGATTTTGACTGGGACACAGCAATGGAACGCCTGAACACGCTTCCCCGCCAACAGGAGTGGGAAGAATATATGGCCATCTTCCAACAAGCCGCTCCCGGAATGAGTTCCGCAGAGAAATGGAAACCGATGGAGAGAATGTTCCATTTGTATAATATCTAAAAAATACCCCAAACGACCATGAAACACACCAAGCAGTCCATCATTTCAAAAGATGGCATCAGTTATCTTATCCCCTTTATTCTCATTACCTCTTGTTTTGCGCTATGGGGATTTGCAAACGATATTACCAATCCGATGGTGAAGGCATTTTCTAAAATCTTCCGTATGAGCGCTACCGATGGTGCATTGGTACAGGTAGCTTTCTATGGCGGATATTTTGCAATGGCTTTTCCTGCCGCCATGTTCATCCGCAAATATTCTTATAAAGCCGGTGTTCTTTTAGGGCTTGGCTTGTATGCTTTCGGCGCCTTCTTATTCTTCCCCGCTAAAATGACGGGAGAATATTACCCGTTTCTGATAGCCTACTTTATCCTTACCTGCGGACTCTCCTTCCTCGAGACAAGCTGTAACCCGTATATTCTTTCTATGGGAATGGAAGAAACAGCTACCCGGCGTTTGAACCTTGCACAGTCTTTCAATCCGATGGGGTCACTTCTCGGAATGTATGTAGCCATGCAGTTCATTCAAGCGAAGCTACATCCGATGGATACAGTCGACCGTGCCCTGCTCAATGACAGTGAATTTCAAGCAATCAAGGAAAGCGACCTCGCCGTTCTAATTGCCCCTTATCTTATCATTGGACTGATTATCGTAGCAATGCTGCTCATAATACGGTTCGTAAAAATGCCGAAGAACGGAGACCAGAATCACAAAATAGATTTCTTCCCGACATTAAAACGTATTTTCACCCAGACACGCTATCGCGAAGGTGTGATTGCCCAATTCTTCTACGTAGGCGCGCAAATCATGTGTTGGACTTTCATTATCCAATATGGCACACGCCTGTTTATGTCACCGGAATTCGGCATGGATGAGAAGAGCGCGGAAGTACTCTCTCAACAATACAACATCATAGCGATGGTTATCTTCTGTATCAGCCGTTTCATCTGCACCTTCATTCTTCGCTATCTGAATGCAGGAAAATTATTGATGATTCTGGCGATTTTCGGAGGTATTTTCACTTTAGGCACTATCTTCCTTCAAAATATCTACGGATTATATTGCCTGGTAGCCGTATCCGCTTGCATGTCTTTAATGTTCCCCACTATTTATGGTATTGCTTTAAAAGGTCTTGGAGACGATGCCAAATTCGGAGCAGCCGGACTTATCATGGCTATCCTTGGCGGTTCTATTCTTCCCCCGTTGCAGGCAAGCATTATTGACATGAAAGAAATCGGCTGGTTGCCGGCAGCCAACGCGTCATTCATTCTGCCTTTTATCTGTTTCCTTGTGATTATCGGCTATGGCTACCGCACAGTGAAAAGAAACTGGTAGAAAAACAGACTTAAAAATAGTGACGCTATCCACTCGTGATACCGTCACTATCCCACTCATATAGTGACGCCATCCGCAGCGGATAGCGTCACTATTTTATTTTTCCTTTTTTAAGAAACAATTCTTTTTTTCTTTGTATCTTAATTTATTTGTCTACATTTGTCATTCGATTTCTAATAATTTGTTAACTCAATGCCCCAAAACCGAGACGACATACTCTTATCACATCAATTCGAAACAATTTTTTCCGGATACTATTCGGCGGTGAAATACTTCGCTCTTATGCTCCTGAAATCCGAAGCGGACGCGGAAGATATTACCCAGGACGTTTTCACCAAATTATGGACACACCCCCAAATATGGACAAACCGGGATAGCGCAGAGATAGCCAACTATATCTTTGCCATGACCAAACACATTACCATCAACTTCATCAAACACAAGAGAATAGTAGAAGAATATCAAGAAAGTGTCATCGAGAAAAGCCTCATCGAAGAACTCTTCCAGACAGACGACCCCCTCGAACCCATCTATTATAAGGAAGCGGAATTATTGGTACGCCTTGTCCTAAGCCGCCTTCCTGAACGTCGCAGAGAAATCTTTGTGTTAAGCCGCTTTAAAAATATGAGCAATCAAGAGATTGCCGAGAAACTGAATATTTCCGTCCGTACAGTAGAGCATCAGATATACCGTACCATGCTCGAATTAAAAAAGATTATTTTCATTGCATTTTTTTCCATTTCGTGTAAGTAGTCCGTCCGCTTCAAGTGTGCTATTTATGTAACACCTATAATAAATAGCATAAATGAAGAATTATTTTCAGAAAATACTGACCTTATTTACCGGATATGAATATCCGAAATCTACCGAGCAAGAATTCTACAGATGGTTGATAGCCAAGGAGCACCTTTCCGAAAAAGACGAAGCATTACAAAAACTTTGGGAAGAAGCTTTAAAGCAGGAACCTGCCCCAAGCATGCACCGTTCATACGTGCAATTAAGAAAGAATGCAGGCATTCCTTCCGTACGGAAAGAACGCAGAATCCGCCCGATTCATATTTGGCAGGCAGCCGCAGCCGTATTCTTTATAGTAGCTGCTTCTTCCGTTTATCTTTCCACCATAAGAAAAGATGCGGAACCTAATTTATTGCAGCAATACATTCCGACAGCAGAAATGCGTACCCTTACCTTGCCCGACGGCACTAAAGTGCAACTGAATTCACAAAGCACCCTTTTATATCCGCAGGAATTTACAGGTAAAGACCGTAGTGTATTCCTGATCGGTGAGGCCAATTTCAAAGTGAAGCCGGACAAGAAGCATCCGTTTATCGTCAAGTCGAACGATTTTCAGGTAACAGCATTGGGAACAGAATTCAATGTGTCGGCCTATCCGGAGAATCCGATAATAGCGGCTACTCTGATTTCAGGAAGTGTACTCGTAGAATACAACAAGCTGAATTCGCAAGTCATACTAAAGCCCGACGAACAATTGGCGTATAACAGACAAACCTACCGACATAGTTTGAGCACCCCTGATATGAGAGACGTAACAGCCTGGCAACGTGGCGAGCTTGTGTTCAGAGAAATGAGTATCAAAGATATCATCACAGTGCTCGAACGCAAATACCCGTACACATTTATATATCAACTCAAGAACCTGAAAGAAGACAAATATAGTTTCCGCTTCAAAGACCAGGCTACACTGTCGGAAGTTATGGATGTGATAGTAAATGTAGCAGGTCAAATGGATTATAAAATAAAAGAGGATCGCTGTTTCCTGATTCCCAAATAACAAATAACCCCGGAATCAAAACACAGTAAAAACAAGCAACAATATGACAAATCCTTTTTAACCTTTTACAAACATGCAAAAAAGTATCCGGAACAGAGCCCGAACTCTATCCCGGATATGAAATCGAAATTCTCAATATTAGAGTTTTACTCTAACTAGTGTGATTTAAATTAGTTAATAACCTAATACTAAGAAAATGCTACAAATTTATGAATTTATAGTAAACCAATCAGCAAAGGGAAGAAGTTTTATATTTTTTTTCTGTTTGTTACTGATGCAGACATCCACCTTTGCGCAAAGCAGTGCCAAGATTACGATTCAAAAGAAAAACATATCTGTAATAGAGGCACTAAAAGAAGTAGAAAGACAATCCGATTTCTCTGTCGGCTTCAACGATTCCCAATTAAAAAACAAGCCGGTCTTAAATCTCGACCTGAAAGCTGCAACAATAGAGAACGCCCTTGTACAAATACTCAAAGGCAGCGGGTTCACTTACCAGTTCAAAGGGAAATATATTATGATTATTCCGGACAACAAGCCTAAAGAAACTCCTGTCAGAAAAGTGACAGGAAAGGTAGTTGACGAAAACAATGAACCTCTCATCGGAGTAAACATCAAAGTGGAAGGAAGTTCTGAAGGGGCTATTACCGACATGGATGGTAATTTCTCAATAACAGCTCCACAAGGCAGTATATTAAGCTTCACTTATGTAGGATATGCCCCCCAAACAGTGAGAATAACCGAGAAAAACGTCTATACAGTAAAACTAATGAGCGACACCAGACAACTAAATGAAGTCGTTGTCACCGCCCTCGGTATCAAACGTGAGCAAAAGGCATTGAGTTATAATGTACAACAAGTCAAAGCCGATGCCATTTCCGGTATCAAAGATGCCAACTTCATCAACAGCCTGAACGGAAAAGTAGCAGGTGTCAATATCAACAGCAGTTCTTCCGGTGTGGGTGGTGCCAGTAAAGTAGTGATGCGCGGTACGAAATCTATCGAACAAAGCAGCAATGCACTGTATGTAATCGACGGTATCCCGATGTTCAACTTCGGCGGTGGTGGTGGAACGGAATTCGATTCGCGGGGCAAGACAGAAAGTATTGCCGACCTTAACCCGGACGATATAGAGAGTATTTCTGTGCTGACAGGTGCAGCCGCAGCCGCCCTCTATGGTAGCAATGCCGCCAACGGAGCTATCGTTATTACGACGAAACGTGGGCAGGTTGGTAAGTTGCAAGTGTCAGTCAACAGCAATACGGAATTCTCAAAACCATTTGCACTTCCAGAATTCCAGAATCGCTACGGAACAGGAACTCGTGGCAAGACAGGAGGCACCACAACCTTAAGTTGGGGGCCGCTTTTGAACAACGCTGCACGCACCGGTTTCGAACCGAAAGAATTCTTTGATACAGGATTGATTTTTACTAACTCTGTCACTCTTTCTACCGGAACGGACAAGAACCAGACTTTCTTTTCGGCCGCATCGGTTAATTCCCAAGGCATTGTGCCCAATAACCGTTATAACCGTTTCAACTTTACGTTCCGCAATACGACCAACTTCCTGAACGACCGGATGAAGCTTGACGTAGGCGCCAGTTACATCATACAAAACGACCGTAACATGACCAATCAGGGCGTCTACTCTAATCCGATTGTACCTGTCTACCTCTTTCCCCGCAGTGACGATTTCAGCCTTATCAAAGTATTTGAGCGTGGGATCCGGCACGTAAAATCAATACGATGTTCTGGCCGCAAGGTGAAGGTGACCTACGTATGCAAAACCCATACTGGATTGCATATCGCAACCTGCGCCTCAACCAGAAGAAACGTTATATGCTCTCTGCACAATTGAGCTACGACATCACCGACTGGCTGAATATTGCAGGTCGTGTACGCGTAGATAACTCTCACACCAAGTACGAACAGAAATTGTATGCCAGTTCCAATGCCACTATTACCGAAGAAAGCACACAGGGACATTATACCATCGCCAAACCGGATGAAACCCAGACGTATGCCGATGTGCTCGCCAATATCAACAAGCGTTTCGGCGACTACTCCCTGGTGGCAAACGTAGGTGCCAGCATTGTGAACAACAAATACGAAGAATTGAGCTACCGCGGCCCGATACGTGAGAAAGGAATACCGAACGTATTCAACGTGTTCGACCTCGATAATGCCAAGAAAAAAGCGCGCCAGGACGAATGGCAGGAACAGACGCAATCAGTCTTTGCCAGTGTGGAAGTCGGTTGGAAGAGCATGCTCTACCTGACACTGACCGGACGTAACGACTGGGCTTCCCAACTCGCCAACTCATCCACCTCTTCATTCTTCTATCCGTCGGTAGGACTTTCGGGCATTATCTCCGAAATGGTACAAATGCCGAGTTTCATCGACTATATGAAAGTACGCGGTTCATTCAGTTCCGTCGGTATGCCTTACCCGCGCAACCTGACATCCCCTACCTACGAGTATAACGAAACTACTCAAAGCTGGAAACCCAAGACCCACTACCCTATCGGTGACCTGAAACCCGAACGTACCAATTCATGGGAACTGGGGTTGGACATGCGCCTTTTCAAAGACTTCAACCTCGGCCTGTCATGGTATCTGGCCAATACGTTCAACCAAACATTTGACCCGCAGATTTCCGTCTCTTCCGGTTACACTACCATTTACTTGCAGACAGGTTACGTGCGCAATACCGGACTGGAACTTTCACTGGGTTACGGACATACCTGGAACAACCATTTCCGATGGGAAAGTAACTTCACCTTGAGCCATAATAAAAACAAGATCAAGGAACTGGTCAGAAACTACGTACATCCCGAAACCGGCGAACTGATCAACAAAGACCGCCTGGACGTAGGCGGACTTGGAAAAGCACGCTTTATCCTGAAAGAAGGCGGTACACTAGGCGACCTTTATACGCAATCCGACTTGAAACGTGACGATAATGGCATGATAGACATAGACCCTACGGGCGCAGTAAACATTGAAAACAACCTGCCGGACATCAAACTTGGCAGTGTGTTCCCCAAAGCCAACCTGGCATGGAACAACCGTTTCTCCTGGAAAGGCATCAGCCTGAACGCACTCTTCACGGCACGTATCGGCGGTATCGTATATTCTGCCACGGAAGCAGCCATGGACCAATATGGCGTATCGGAACGTTCGGCTCTGGCACGAGACAATGGCGGCGTACTGGTGAACGGACGCACATTGGTGGATGCAGAGAATTACTTTACGAAAATCGGCAGTGAAAGCGGACTCCCGCAGTACTACACTTACAGTGCCACCAACGTACGCCTGCAAGAAGCAAGTATCGGTTATACCATCCCACGCAAATGGCTGGGCAATGTATGTGACATCCAGGTATCCGTAATCGGACGTAACCTATGGATGATTTATAATAAAGCTCCTTTCGACCCCGAATCAGTAGCCACAACAGACAACTACTATCAGGGAATCGACTACTTTATGTTGCCAAGTACCCGAAACATTGGCTTCAATGTGAAAATTAACTTCTAATGAACTAAATCAAATATTATGAAACAAGTGACATCAATCCTGAAGATGTTCTCTCTTGCCCTATTAATTGTCGGTGGCACTGCCTGTACAGGCAACTTCGACGACATCAACCGCAAGGATTATGAAGTGGACAAGAATGAACTGGGACGTGAAAACTATAATTTGGGAGCCACATTGAGAGGCCTGCAAGGACTTGTTGTTCCCACCAAAGAACATCTCTACCAGTTTATCGAAGCATTGGCGGCCGGCCCGTATGCGGGATACTTCGGAGCCACCAACCCATGGACAACGAAGTTCGAGACTTACAATCCGTCCGTTGACTGGCAGGACAAGACTTTTTCTGACATCTTCACAGAAACCTACCCGCTCTACCGCGACCTGCTGGATCAGAGTGACGACCCCGTCGCACTGGCACTTGCCAAGCTCTTGCGTGTAGCTATCATGCACCGCATGACGGACATGTACGGCCCTATCCCCTACAGCAAGATAGTGGACGAACAAGGCGGCATATCACTCGCCGTATCCTACGACTCACAGAAAGACGTTTATACGCAAATGTTGAAAGAACTGGACGAAGCAAATGCCGTATTAAAAGATAATCTCACACTGGATTCTGAAGCTTTCCGCAAATTCGACGACGTCTACTACGGAGATATAAGCAAATGGTACAAATATGCCAACTCCTTAAAATTGCGTATGGCTATCCGTATGTCCTACGTCGATCCCACCACAGCCCGGCAGGTTGCCGAAGCTGCCGTAACCGCAGGCGTCATCACCTCGAATGCGGACAATGCCTGGCTGACGGTAGAAGAAAATCGTGCTTCCATGGTTTTCAATGGCTGGAGCGACCACCGTGTGGGTGCCGACATCATTTGCTATATGAATGGTTACAATGATCCCCGCCGGCCAAAGATGTTTACTACCGTGAAACTGGATAATAAAGTCGGAGGACAAACAGTTCAGGTTGACGGCTACGCCGGTGTCCGTATCGGCATTAACGTAGCCAATAAGGATAAAGTGAAAGACCGTTACTGCAAACCGGTTATCGCCACCGAAAGCCCTTATTTGTGGATGAACGCAGCAGAAGTGACTTTCTTGCGTGCGGAAGGCGCTCTGCGGGGATGGAGTATGGGCGGAGACGCCAAAACGCTGTATGAACAAGCCATAGCGCTCTCTTTCGACCAGTACGGACTTACCGGTGCCGACACCTACGCCACCAATGCCACAGATAAACCGCAAGCCTATAAAGACCCGATGAAAACCTATTCCGTTGCTGCTCCGGCAAGCAATATTACCATTGCCTGGCAGGATGGTGACGATAAATTCGAAGCCAACCTCGAACGTATTATCACCCAGAAATGGATTGCCATGTTCCCACGCACTGTAGAAGCATGGAGCGAATACCGCCGCACGGATTACCCCAAGCTATTGCCCGTGGTAGTGAACAACAGCAGCGGCGTCATTAATGATGAGGTTGCCAAAATCCGTCGTTTATGGTATCCGCCGCGTGAGTATTCCAACAATCCGTATATCACGGAAGCTGTCAATATGCTGGGCGGTGAAGATAACGGAGCTACTCCTTTATGGTGGGACAAGAAACCCCGCAACCCATAAACGGGAGAAATTTCCCCGACCGGAATAAAAAGAATGAAACTTAAACTATATACATAAAAAGATATGAATATGAAAACTTTAACCAACAGGTTATGCACCGGACTATTCTTGTTGCTGGCTCTCTTGCTGACCGCTTCATGCAGCGACTGGAAAGATATAGAATCCGTAGATATTGCTCCCAAACCTGCGAAAGAGCAGAATCCCGAACTTTGGGCACGCTATATGGAGTCCCTGCGCATCTACAAGCAGGAACGCCCGCACTACATTACATACGGGAGTTTCGACAATGGCGTGGAACAATCCAAGAACGAAGGCGCTTATCTTCGTTCACTACCAGATTCACTGGATATGGTAGTACTGGCCAATTCGGAAAACATCACCGACTATGACCGTGAAGACATCCCTTTATTACAGGAAAAAAGTACTAAAGTGCTTTACCGCGTAGACTATGCTTCACAAATAGCCACCCTTTCCGATGCCGGCAAGCTTGGTGCTTTTCTTGACAAGGCTATAGCTACGGCTGACGAGCTGAACCTGAACGGATTTGTTTTCACGGGCAGCCCGCTCTATAGCGGAACGGAAGCCGAACTTGCCGCACGTAAGGAAGCCGCCCGCCTGATTGTTGCCAAACTCTCTGCAGCAGCAAGCGGTGACAAGATATTGATACTGGAAGGCGACCCAGCTTTTGTAGAAACCGCCGATATTGAAAAACTGGATTATATCGTGCTGAACACCGTTGATATTAATAATATCACTACCCTGAAACTACTGGTAGCAGGACTGCTCGACAACAAGGCATTACCTAAAGACAAACTGCTGCTGGCAGCAAAAATCAATAACCAGATGACCGACGAAACCAATGTGAAACAAGACGCTGTGACTATCATGACCGACCGCGTCGCTTCACTTGGCCCTCTAGGAGGACTCGCCATTTATTCCGTAGGTGACGATTATTACCAGACGAAGATGCATTATGCAATCACCCGCACTGCTATCCAGTCGATGAATCCGTCAAACTAAAAAATATACTGTTATGAAAAAATATACTATCAAATATATCTTGTTTCCGTTGCTATTGGCAGCAATGGCGGGATGTACCGAAGACCCTATCCCAGTGGCAGCAGGCAAACTGCCCGATGAAACGACGATGAACAATACAGGAGGAATATTGTACAGCCAAAAGTCATTGACAAACAAACTTGTCATCAGACTATCAAAAGATGAAGCTTCTGGCACCGATGCTATTTACTATACGCTGACCAAACCGGCGGCAACTGCCGTCACAGTAACCGCCATAGCTGATGAAAAACTCGTAGATACCTATAATAAAACGAACCAGACCAAACTGAAAGCATTACCGGCTGCCAACGTACAATTCGAAGGCGGAGGAAAATTGACTGTTGCTACCGGAAAACAGACATCCGACAAGATAAAAATTACAATTTCCACACAAGGACTGGAAGCCGAAACTGTATATTTGCTTCCGCTCACTATAAAAGAAGCTCCGACTGGAGTGCAGGCTCAAAGCGAAAAACAGGTACTCTATTATGGAGTGAGTATCAGAGAGAAAATTACGACCATCTATCCATACGATCTTAGCATGCCAACAGCAATGCCACCGATATCCCCCGATGTGTTTGCTGTATTTTATGTGAATACGGAAAACTATCAACCGTTGATAGCTGACGTATATGGAATCAATAAAATGAATTCAGACGATTTTTCAGAGACATTATATACGATTGGTGACATCGTCAATCTAAGAATTGTCACTGTAGATTATAATTCCGCAACCAAACGTGCCCTACTCAACCTAAGCAGCGATCTACGTTACGTACTTGAAAATGCCGATAAATATATCCGCCGACTTCAGGAACACGGTCGCAAAGTGTGTATCTGTATCGAAGGTGGTGGCAAAGGACTGGGGTTCTGCAATATGAATGATGCGCAGATAGCCGATTTCAGTAACCAAGTAAAAGATGTGATAGAGCTTTATCAACTGGACGGAGTGAACCTTTGGGATAGAGACAGCGGCTATGGCAAAGCAGGCATGCCAGCAACAAATACCACTTCCTACCCCAAGTTGATTAAAGCCCTGCATAAAGCCCTGTCCGATGACAAGCTACTCACATTAGTAGATAAAGGCGAACCTACCGAATACTTCTACGATGGCAATGCATGTGGCGGAATTGAAGTAGGCAAATACATTGACTACGCATGGCACGGATATGTGAGCGAAGAAGAAGAAGTGCAAATCATTAATCCATGGGAATCCGGACAATCTTATAGCAAATACATCCGTAAACCTATTGCGGGATTAGCACCTGAATATTATGGGAATGTAAATATCCCTCGCTATCCTGGAAGTGCTTCCCAGCTTGGAGATGATACTTCTAAGAAACTTATAAAGTGGAGAGAAGAAGAGAGAGACAATAACATACTCGTGTTCGGAAATGACCTTACCGCCAATGAACAGAACCAATATGAAGGTGCTATCCTTGGGATGATTACCCAAGTAGACTTTTTTATGATTGACGGTGGAAAAATAGAAATGAAACCATGGGGTATGGAAGGATATACACCCGGAGATTACATGTATGAAGCTCGCAATTTATACTATATGCTCCAACAGAAATATAAGGTATACGCCAAAGATTGGTAAAAATAAAAAATAAAAATGTCAAGAGAACATAGGAAAATAAATGAGAACCAAGAGTATGTATTGATGTCTGAACGTTAAAGAAAGACAGTAAGAAAGGAGGTAAAATAGTACATCTCCAAACTCTACAATTATTTTCCATATCAATGTTGCTTGATAGTTTCTTGAATTAAAAAGGTATAGTACAATCTAGCGCAATGCCTCTTTAAAAGTATGCAGAAGCAGGCATTGCACTAGATAAAGAAAAAGACAGGGAGTGTTCGTTGAGAGCTAACACTCTTATAGTAGCACTCCCTGCTCTTTCTTATCAAGCTACCCGGCAATCAAAAACATTCTTCCCGGAAAAACAAGCAATGGGAACTATCAATCATAAATCGGACATAATGAGCTTTGACAACATAAATATATCGACTATTAATCAGCCTGACTATGGAACTTCTAGTTTCATATTAAAACGAATCACCTATAGAGAACGAAATAAAAATCACCCTATATATTAATCTAATTACTTAAAAAAACAAGAATCGCATGAAAACAAAAAGAATCCTTCGGAGCGCTTCATCGATTGCCTCTTTTGCAGGCATCACCCTAGTTGCGTTGCTGTCGGCAGTAAGCTGCGACAACAAAGATTACAGCAACACCTCTCCTTTCGACAACGTGGTCTACATTGATGCTGCGGAACTGGAAGATGTCAGCAGTTTTACTTTCAACCAGACGATAGCAACCGGGAAAAAGGAAATCTCGGCTGTACTGGCATTCCCTGCGGACGCTGACATCAATGTGGGTTTCAAAGTGGAACCTTCGCTTGCAGGCACGTACAATGCACGTCTAGGAGGCAATTTCACAATGCTCGACGCCAAACATTACAAGTTATCGGCACAGCAAACTGTTATCCCCAAAGGTGAAATCACTTCCGAACCTGTCACCATTGATTTCTCATCCCTCACTGACCTGGAAGTAGACGCCGGCTATCTGTTGCCCGTCACCATCGACCAGACATCAAACGGTATGGGTATCTTGGGAGGTTCGAAAACAATCTGTTATGTGATACGCCGTTCAAGCGCCATCACTACTGCCGTCAGTTTGAAAGACAATTACTTCGAAGTGCCCGGCTTCGATTTCGGAAGCCCTAGCGCCACAGTAATGAACAACATGGCACAACTGACATTCGAAGCCATTATCCGTGTGAACAAGTTCGAAAGGGATATTTCCACTATCATGGGTATCGAACAATACTGCTTGTTCCGTATCGGAGACGCCGGCTTCCCACGTCAGCAGTTACAGTTCTCCAGTCCCGGTGACGTGAAATTCCCGAATCCCAGCAACAACAAGCTCTTGCAAACCAACGAGTGGTATCATGTAGCCGTAGTCTACGACACCGAAAAGAAAACCGCTATTATGTACGTGGACGGCAAGGAACAAAGCCGCATCGAAGAATATGGCAACGGCACGCCGATTGACTTGGGTAAACAAGACCGAACCAAGCAGGCCTACATGTTCAAGATCGGGCACTCTTATGATGAACCCGATGTAATGCTCCGCCAACTTGACGGTGAAATCTGCGAAGTACGTATATGGAACGTAGCCCGTACACAAGAAGAAATCTATCAGAATATGTACAGCGTAGAACCTACAACACCCGGTCTGTGTGCATACTGGAAATTTAACGAAGGAGAAGGCGATATTGCGAAAGACTATACCGGACACGGCAATAACGCCATCGCCCACTCCAAAGCCGTATGGCCGTCCGGCATCGAAGTAACACAGAAAAACAAAGAATAATCAAGTAGGAAGATTCCGGGCACCGTTCTATAATAAAGGAGTGCCCGGTCTTCCTTTTTAAAACAATCATCTTAATCCTTAAATACCTTCTTATTTTCTATAAGTTTACAGAAATCACCTATAGTCTTTTCACTTTTTATCAGAAGAAAACTGCACTTTCTACAATACCGCTTATACTACTCAACAACAGCAGAATAAATCTTATCTATATAAAAATGAATGGAAAGAACTATATATTGACCCGAGAACCGATTTCGGATTCAACTATCTTTTCGGAACGCCTATGAACAAAGAACTGCTAATCGGCTTTCTGAATGCGATTTTCCATGGAACACATATCATCAAAGACATCATTTATCTAAACAGTGTACACTACGGCATCTTTGACGTGTATTGTGAAACGGAAAGCGGTGAAAAATATTCTACAACAAACTTACATTCATTTATCTGGAACTCCCCAAGTTCACCAAGACAGAACATGAACTGGAAACATTATTTGAGAAATGGGTTTTCGTCCTGAAAAATCTCTCTCGCCTGCTGGAGCGTCCGGCTGCATTGCAGGAACGAGTCTTCAACCGTTTGTTCGAAGCCGCTTCGATAACCCGTTTCACCCCAAAACAGTTGAGAGAATATGAGGATAGCGTAAAAGCGTATCGGGATAGCCCAAAACCTAAAGGCAATGGGGCTTGATATGCCCGCTATCCAGAAGGCTACCGGCTTGACACTTGAAGAAATCCGGAAGTTATAAACAACTTTCTGATAAACTAAGTAATATTCTATCTGGATTTTGTAAAAGTAAGCATAGATTTATTTCACAAAAAATATAAAGTCAAAGAGTAGTCATTATCTAAAAAAAGTCGTAGCTTTGCAATAACCTAAAAATTAAATTGAAATGGAACAACAAGACAAATATATACGCTTTGACTGGGCTGTGAAAAGACTTCTCCGCCAAAAAGCAAATTTCGGCGTATTGGAAGGTTTCCTGACCGTTCTTCTCGGTGAAAACGTAAAAATCATAGAGATCTTGGAAAGTGAAAGTAACCAACAAACAATCGATGATAAATTCAACCGGGTAGATATCAAAGCCAGAAACAGTAAGGATGAAATCATTATTGTAGAAATCCAAAACACACGGGAACTCTATTATCTGGAACGTATCTTATACGGAGTGGCAAAAGCAATCACAGAACATATTTCTTTAGGCGAACGCTACTATGCCGTGAAAAAGATTTACTCCATCAGTATTCTGTACTTCGATATCGGCAAGGGAAAAGATTATTTGTATCATGGTCAAAACCACTTTATCGGAGTACACACAGGAGATAGACTGGAAGTGACCACCAAAGAAAAAGACGCCATTGTCCATAAAATTCCTGCAGAAATCTTTCCGGAGTATTTCTTGATTCGTGTGAATGAATTCGATAAAGTAGCCGTCACTCCATTGGAAGAGTGGATTGAATATCTGAAAACCGGTTGTATTCGCCCCGACACAAAAGCTCCCGGATTGGAAGAAGCACGCCGAAAACTGATTTATTATAATATGTCCAAAGAAGAACAACATGCCTACGACGAACATCTAAGTGCCATCATGATACAAAACGATGTATTGGATGGAGCAAAGCTGGAAGGACGTATGGAAGGAAAAATGGAAGAAAGATTAGAAATTGCTAATAATTTAAAGTCATTAGGAGTAGACATAACAGCCATCCATAAAGCTACCGGACTATCACCGGAGGAAATTGAAAAGTTATAAACAATCAAAGCCTATATATATATATTGAATTACAAACAAGAGTCATGTGAGAAAATCATACGACTCTTATTTTAATATATCTCCTAATGAAGAAGTGAAGCACTTCAAACTTTTAACACTGCCACATTTTTATTCTTATCTTAAATATTATACGAGGAAAAACAAGGTGCATTCGCATGAACAGACTTATGCAACAAGCTTAACGCACTTCTGTATCCCGGCAGTTACTCAATAGTAACAGACTGGAAGTAACTACCAAAGAAAAAAGACACCATCAATATATTATCAATATTTCACACTTTATTTTAACAATTAGACTTCTTCCACAAATCATACATTCAAAATAATTATCCTTCATATACAAATAGAAAATATAACAATTGAAATATTTTATACAACTTTTACTTACAGTTAGTCATAAAAAGCAGATCTATTAATAAAAACTCACTATTTATACAAATAAAATAATTGATTTATTCTTACTATTTGCTACATTTACTTCGTAAATACAATTTCCTATCAACAAGAAGGAAAGACATTTATATTACTTGATTATTTGTATATGATAAAACACAAGCAAACAGCTATTGAGATATATTCCGATAGCACTCTATTTAAACCTAGATCACCCCCTTTTTCCGATATCCACATATCAGGCTGATTCATCATGCCTGAAAACAAAAAAAATAAATCAAATTAATCATTGTTACTTGGAGGGAAAGCCTTCCTTATCATAAAATTTAAAACATTAGAATTTAACCCCTACAAATAGTATTCACCTCTGAATATTGTCCCCCAAAGAACAAATAATTCTGATATCGTATTATTTAAGTTTATGGATGCACAACTGTGAAATCATAGTTGCAGTATGGCTCTTTGTTTTTTTCAAAGAGAAAGGATAGGCTATTCTACCAAGTAATGTTACTAAAAATATAATAACATGAAACTTTTAATAGCAATAGCATTTACAACTTTCGTCATAACACCCACAGACATCAAAACATGTATTATCCCTGTTTTATTGTTGATAGCAGTGAGTATGTCACTTTATTTATTTTTATCTTATTTGTCAACAATACAAAAAGAAAAAGAACTTCTAGAAGAAGAGAATCAGTATTTCATAGATTGCTTTCAAGACATTCGCAATCCGATAACATTAGTACATACCCCTTTGCGAAATATCTGTAATAATACTTGTCCCGAAAGTATCAGAAAAGAATTATCATTGGCTATTCATAACACAGATTATCTCAATGAACATTTGACCAAGTTAATGGGATTAAAACATCTGCATATTCAGTCAGGTAAACTGAATATTGCCGAATATGAATTGGGGAACTTCTTGAGGAACAAAGTTCACTCTCTACAGAGTTACGCATCAGATAAACATACGAAATTAGAAGTTAAAATAGAATTCAATTACGCTAGTGCTTGGTTTGACCAAAGTAAAATCTCTTTTGTAATCGAAAAGTTCATAGCAAACGCTATCGACCATGCAGAGCCGGAAACCAATATTACTTTATTAATTTCCCTAAACCATGAATACTGGGAAATAAAGACAGCTCATCCGGAAAATGATAAACTGACCAAGATTTATAAAACGAATAGACATTGGCTGCATAGGTACAAAACAGAATTGGAATGTAAATCCGCAAAAGACCTCTTGTTTAATAAGTTAACCCAACTATGCAATGGCAAAATTATTATGAATCAAGTAAACCATACAATCTCACTGAAGTTTCCTGTGAAATGCTCTCAGGAAACAGATACGAAATATACTGCCATACGCATCGCAAAGAATTTTGAAAATGAAAAAATAGATATTTTATTCCAAAGCACTTCTAAAAAAAGATGCTCTGACAAGCCGGTAATCGTTATAGTCGACAGCAATGATGATTTTCGTTATTATCTGGAAGTGTGTTTATCAGAAGATTATATAATTAACAGTTTTAGAGATGGCTCTCAGGCTCTGACCAGCATAAAAGAGGAACATCCTGATTTAGTGATTTGCGATACGGAACTTCGCGAAATGAGCGGAGATGAACTTTCATCAAGATTAAAAACCTCCTGTGACACTTCTATTATCCCAATTATCCTATATGGCTCTCCTATTGATATGAACCAAGACTATAAAAAAAATGCTTCTTTAGCCGATACATTCTTGCATATGCCATTTAATATCGAAAACTTAAAAATCGAGATATCTGTTCTTATCAAAAACTACCGCTTTCTTAGAAAGTCACTCTTACAGAAAATATTCGGAGAGAAGTTTCTGGAAACAGATATCGAAGAAATGCCGGAAGAGGATAACTACCAACTCATCAACAAGGTAAAAAAAATTATATTGGACAACTTGGATAAAGAATCACTAAAGATAAGCCATATTGCCAGTGAAACAGGCATGAGCCGGACTAAGTTTTTCACTAAATGGAAATCCCTGACAGGGGAAGCTCCCATAGAATTAATGACCCGGATTCGTATGGAAAAAGCACACGAACTATTGGAAAGCGGAAAATATCGCATACAGGAGATACCTGAAATGGTCGGACTAAAAGATGTAAAGAACTTCCGCAATAAATATAAGAAACACTTCGGCATAGCTCCAAGTGAAACATTGAGAAATATTTAAAAGCGAGAAAATCCAATATTACTATTGCCTTAATAAAGAAGAGATGTATTTAATGGAAAAATGGTACATCTCTTTTGCAATTTTACCGACAAACAAACCAATAATTGCCAACAAATCACAACATTATCGCACCATCTTACGCATCAATAACACCAAACAGTAACAAATCAACATTCAAGACTAACATCATCATCCACTTATTAGAACTTATCATTATTTTTACTTCGTAGAAATATACCAATCATTCCTTCTTATAAAAAGCCTAATCTTCATTATCTTTTCAGTTTATACATATGAGGAAATGCAAAATGGTATTAAATGAGACATTCCTCAATAATACCCAATATACAATACGCTCCCCTACACATCTACAGTAGACAAAATAATGTTCAACCAATAAAACTGACTAATTATTGTTGCTTAGGGGATATTCACCATTTCTCAAAAAATGATGTAAAATATTAGGATAGTGAATTTCCTCTTTTTTCTCAAACGAAAGAAATGGGTATATTTCATCTGAGTGACGTCACTTAAAAATTAATTAATATGAAATATTTAATACAAACGTCGCCCCTCCTTTCCAGTGCCATAGCAGTACTCATTCTTTATCAATTAAACTTTACCTCAATACTCCTGGCTGGAGGAATCTCTATTTATTGGATTATAACTCATATCATTACGATACAGAAAGAAAAAAATCTTCTCAAAGAAGGAAGCCAATATTTTATAGACTCTTTCGAGAGCATCCGTACTCCGCTTACACTGGTTCATACCCCATTGAAAATAGCATGTGATATTTACCCCGAAAATATTAGGAAAGAGCTATCATTAGCTATCCAAAACATAGATTACCTCAACGTACATTTAACCAGGTTGATGGACTTAAAGCAATTGTTTGCAAATTCTGAAAAGTTGGATTCATCAGAATATGAACTGGGAATATTTATTAAAAACAGGATTGATACCCTAAAAGCACATGCCGCCAACAAACTGATAGGACTGAACATTAAAACAGACTTTAATTACGCCAGCGCCTGGTTCGACCAAAGCAAAATATCTCCGGTCATCGACAAATTCATAAAAAACGCCATAGACCATACCGAACAAAAAAAAACGATTACCCTGCTAATCACCTCTAATGCCCAAAACTGGCAAATAAAAATAACTGATTTCGAAAACAATAAATTACTTCAATGCTATAAATGTAAAAGTTGGCAATTATTCAAACGAAAAGAAGAACTCGAATACAATTTTGCAAAAAATATATTCTGCAAAAGGTTGATAAAGATGTGCAACGGAAAGATTCTAGTTAACCATTCCCACCACACTATTGCTCTAAAATTCCCTTCAAAAGATTCGCCCGAAAATGTTCACCAACATACCGCCATACAAATCGAGACAAATCCGGCAGAAGAAAAAATAGATACCTTATTCGGCAAGGATTCACAAAAGAGAAATTCCGCAAAACCGTTGGTCGTTCTCGCTGACAGTAATAAAGAATTCAGGTTGTACCTGGAAAAACGTTTATCAAAGGATTTTATCGTAAAAAGTTTCGAGAATGGTTTAGACGCTTTAGAATGTATAAAAAAGGAATACCCGGATTTAGTGATTTGCGACATTATGCTCCATGGAATGTACGGCAACGAACTATCATCGAGACTAAAAACATCAGGAGAAACATCCGTTATCCCTATTATCCTCTACGGCTCACATATAGATATAGGACAACGTAGCAAAAGGGAAAGCTCCCTGGCTGACATATTCTTATATATACCTTTTCACGTCGAAGATTTAAAAATAGAAATGAATGTCCTTATCAGAAACAACCGTTTCCTCAGAAAATCATTCCTAGAAAGAATATTTGGAAAGAAGTTTTTGGAAGTTGAGAAAGACAAAATTTTAGATGAGAACAATTACGACTTTATCAATCAGGTAAAGGAGTTTATTCTAAGAAATATAGATAAAGAAAATCTGACAATAGATGAAATCGCCTCAGAACAATATATGAGCAGAACCGCTTTCTTTACTAAATGGAAAGCACTGACAGGAGAAGCGCCCAAGTACTTGATTTACCGGATTCGTATGGAAAAAGCACGTGAGCTATTGGAAAGCGGGAAATACCCAGTCAATGTTCTTCCCGAAATGATCGGGTTGAAGAGCCTCAAAAACTTCCGTCATAAATACAAAGAGTATTTTGGAATAACGCCAAGCGAGTCTATCATGAAAAAACAATAAAACAAATACGAAGCCATATACCCGAAGATCCCATCAACAGGGATCTTCATTATAACGCTTACACAAAAAATCCTTTCTTTTCATATTTCTCGATGCAGTATTTTATCAATCGTAGCATTTACATTATGTACGTACACCTTAATTTTGAGAATTAATAATCTAATTTTTAACAGTATGAAAACTTTAACTAAAATGAAAAAAGTTTGTTGTTTTAATCGCTTTGTCTTATTGGCAATGGCACTGAGCATAGTTACTTCTTTTGCTGCATGTAACAGTGACGACGATTCGGACATTCCTGTATATTCCCTTAAAGACGTTGATGGTAATTATTCCGGCACAATGCTGACGGAATCCGACCCCGTCAGTCCCCAGGCAAATGCAAAAGAGGGAGAAGAACCTGCAGGAGCCGAAGTTACTGCCGAAGTAAAAGACAATCAGATTACGATTAAGAAACTTCCAGTTGACGACCTGATTAAAAGCATCGTTGATGAAGAAAATGCCGGAGCTATCATCGAAAATTTGGGCGATATTAACTATAACATTCCTTATACACCGACCTTTGATGAAAGTAAATCAAACATCTTACTTCAACTAAAACCTGAACCACTTGAAATAAAATACACCGCACCGACCCAAGTACAAGAAGAAGGACAAGAACCGGCTGAAATTCTTATAACAGTAACTATTGAAGCTGAAAAGAAGGGTGTTTACGCTTATGACGGCAAAAAACTGGCATTCATTATCAAAGCAACAGGAGTAAAAGTCGGAGAAACGGACTTAAACGATTTCCCCATTACAACATTCACTTTCAGCATGGTCAAGAAGTAACATACAAACCTTTCGCTGAAAAAAAACGAAAATGGAGCATGTCCGCGCGCAAGACATGTTCTTTTTTTATACCTTTGTGAAGAAACCAACTATACAAAATGACAACAACAGAAAACATTCGAAAAGAATTGCAGGATTTAGTAGACTCCAAGTATCAGGAATTTCATTCTGCCCTGGTTCCCGGAGTCGGGAATATCCTTGGCGTACGTATTCCGCAACTACGGATATTGGCTAAAGAAGTCGCAAAGAGAGATGACTGGCGTATGTTTGTGGAAGCAACCGATACTAAGTTTTATGAAGAGACAATGCTTCAGGGAATGGTTATCGGATTAGCTAAAATGGAACTGGACGAACGAATGAAACACATAAGCATGTTCGTTCCACGTATCGACAACTGGGCTGTATGCGACATCTTTTGCGGCGAACTGAAAACTGCCGCGAAAAAAGGAAAAGAAACTGTATGGCAGTTTATCCAGCCTTACCTCACATCTCCCAAAGAGTTTGAAATCCGCTTCGGGATTGTGATGCTTTTCCATTATGTAGATGAAGGGCACATCGACGCATTGCTGGCATACGCAGACACGTTCAGCCACGATGCTTATTATGCACGTATGGCTATGGCCTGGATGATATCCATCTGTTTCATCAAATTCCCCGAAAAGACAATGGAATACTTGAAACAGAGCAAGCTGGATAATTGGACTTATAATAAGTCATTGCAGAAAACTATCGAATCCCTTCGTGTAGACAAGGAGACTAAAGACGCACTTCGCAGTATGAAACGGAGATAATGGCACCATAAAAAATAAAGCTCGGTAAGCAGAATATTTACCGAGCTTTATTTTTTATGATGTATCAAATGAATTAATTCCGCTTTACCTTTTTTCTTCTGCTTCTGCGCCTTTGCTGTTTTTGACGGCTGTAGCGTTGCCATCTTTTATATATCATCCAGCCGCTCATCAAAGCAACGACAACAAAGATGAGAATAGTAATGCCTACTCCTAAATTATCCCCCTTAATACGCGACCAAATGTCAAGAACCTCTTTCGTCTTATCACCGAAATCACGGATCATAGCGCATCGTTCCACCACTTTGCGGTCGGGATATTGTATCTTGTCAATTTGTATGCTATCGGCGCCCGGTCCGAAGAAATAACTAAGATCGGAAAAATAAGTAAGTGTCGTGTCTATCTTCTCTTCCAGAATCTCCGGGGTAGCAATCGAACTTACATATCCGCAAAAGTCCATATTTCTCAGAGCAATGTCCGGACGACACATGAAGTTGACAAAATAGCTGGCTGCTTCCGGATTCCTTGCATATTTCGGAATCACCCAACCATCATACCATATATTACTTCCTTCCTTCGGAACTTCATAATCCAAATTCACACCTACTGCATCGGCTTCTTCAATCGCCCATATCGCGTCACCACTCCAGGTCATATTCAGCCAAGCCTTGTTCTTCGTCATCATCTCCTTGCCGAAATCGGCTTCCCAGCCTGCTATATTCGGTTTCAGGGCTTTCAAATATTTTTCCGCAAGCTCCATAGTCTGTGGAGAATAGTCGTTCATCAGCTCTTCCACCGTCACAGTCCCCTCTTCCAGTTCCTTGGCATGCGCATAAATAATAGCTGTACCGTAAGCGTCGCGGTAACTATCTTTCATCAGGATTTTGCCGGCATACTTCTTATCCCAAAGACAATCCCAGGATGCAGCGACCGAATCAGGAACATAAGCCCGGTTATAAAGAAGTCCCGCAGTTCCCCACATATAGCATACCGCATAACGGCTGGCCTCTTCACCCGGCTGACTCAATTTATTAATCTGCTCCCGTATGAACGGAGCCACATTTTTCATATAGTTGGGAGAATGGGCAAAGTTCGTATCAATAGGCAGAAGCAGGTGCTTCTTCAACATACGCTCAATAATGTATTCCGAAGGGCAAACCACGTCGAAATCCTCATGTCCCTTCTCTATCTTAGTCAACATTATCTCGTTAATATCAAATGTCTGATAAACAATGCGGATATTTTCGCCTGTCTGTTCCTTATAATATGCTTGAAAATCCTCGAGCACACCTTCCCCAATATAATCCGCCCAGTTATAGATTTTGAGAACCCGTTCGCGAGGCTCACCGGAATTATAACATCCCGTCAAACTCAGCAACAACAGGATAGTAGGAATTATTCTTTTCATAATTAATAATTTTACAATGTGCAAATATGCCAATACTGAAAACGTCCCGCCATGCAATCAGCATATCAGCGCATTGGCATATTGAATAATTATTTTTCCTTCACTTTCCCTGCCCGGTAATTGATTACAATAAGCAGCGCCAACACCACAACAAAAATAATGGCGGAAAGCGGACGAAGCTCCGGTGTCAGACCACCTTTGCGGGCATCAGCATAAATATAAGTAGAAAGCGTCTCCAGACCTTGGTTGCCGATGGTAAATACCGTTACGGCAAAATCATCAATAGACAATGTCAATGCAAGCATAAAGCCACTAATCATTCCCGGACGAATCTCCGGCACAATGACTTTCCACAAGGCTTGCATGGGAGTTGCTCCCAAATCAAGGGCAGCTTCATAGATATTCGGATTCATCTGCTTCAGGCGAGGTAGAACGCTCAACACAACGTAAGGCGTGCAGAAAGTGATATGAGCAAGCACTACGGTTGTGTATCCTTGTGTGATTCCCAAGGATACAAACAGAAGAAACAGGGATATACCGGTGATTATATCACCATTCAGAATTGGAATACTGTTCACAAATCCAATCGCTTTGCGCGAACGGGCTTTTAGGTTGAATATACCGATAGCAGCAATGCTTCCCAATAATGTAGATGCGGTTGCAGCCAACAGGGCGATAGTAATCGTGTTAATCAATGCATTCATCAACGAATGATGAGCACCGGTAGTGAATAGCGAAGAATAAAGTTTGGTAGAAAATCCTGTCCAGTTACCCAATACTTTCGCTTCTGTAAATGAATAGATCACAATGATTACGATAGGAGAATAAAGCAAGAATAGCAATATCCACAAATAAGTCTGTGCAACTATCTTTCTTACCATAGCCCGCCTCCTTCGTTTGAATTATCCTTATCATCTGTACTAAACAAAGAAGTAGCAGCAATCAGCAGCAACATAATGAGCGAAAGTGCCGCTCCATAGTTCCACATACTGTTATTGATATTTTCCTGAATCGTCGTACCAAAGAGTTTGATGTTATTCATCGTCAGCAACTCGGCAATGGCAAATGTCGATATAGTCGGCATGAACACCATCATGATACCACTCATCACCCCCGGCATGGAAAGCGGAAGGACTGCTTTCAGAAAGACTTGCACAGGATTGGCTCCCAAGTCTTGCGCCGCCTCGATATAGCTATGATCCATCTTCTGCAAAGTATTGTAGATAGGATAAATCATGAAAGGGATAAAGTTGTATACCATACCGAATATCAACGCTCCCTCGCCCAACGGCACACTGAAAAAGTCGAATAAGGCAACAGTAGCAAGGGTACGCACCAGAATATTTACCCACATCGGCAAAATAAACAGTACGACCATCGTCTTGGAACGGTTCAGCTTACTGTTACTCAATATCCATGCTGCAGGATAACCCAGCAAAATACAAACAAGGGTGGTAATGATAGCAATACCGATAGAATATACAAAGGTATTGATTGCTTCGGGATGTTCGAAGAACTTCTGAAAATTGGCGAGTGTCAAATGACCGCTATCATCGGTAAAGGCATATACGACAATTAAAAACAGCGGTATAATCACAAAGATCGCCGAAAAAATAATGTAAGGGAGAGTCCAACTCTTACGTGATGACAAAAAGACTATAAACTTCTTATTCACTTCCTTTCCTGTTAATCCGTTATTTTAATTATACGAATGGCATCTGGAGGGATGGTAATACCTACACGGTCTCCGTCGTCCCATACATCGTTCGTATCTACAAATACATTCTCGTCCCAGTCTGACAATACGGTCAGATGATAATGGTCGCCCTTGTAAAGGATGAATTTCACCTCACCTGTGAGCGTTCCGTCTTCTTCATTATCCTGAAGAATCACTTTTTCAAAGTCTACCTCCACTTTGACATTCGTATCGGCAGCTATATCTTCCACCGGAGTACATTCAAAGTTACAGCCCAGGAATTCCACATGAGTGGCATCCAGCAATTTTCCTTCAAACGTATTGCAGATACGCTTTTTCTTCATGATGTGAATATCAAACGGCTTCACCAGCAGTCCGACTTCCGCTCCTACTTCAAAATGATGGTAATCCTGCACCAGGAATTCATATCCGCCGCACATCACCGTCATTTCATAATGCACACCTTTGAAAATAGAAGTCTCTACCACGCCTACCAACTGCGCCATATCCGAAACGGGGAAAATATAAAGATCTTCCGGACGAATGACTACGTCTACCGGAACATTTTCACCAAATCCTTCATCCACACATTCAAACTCCGTACCACAAAAACGTACGAGTTTATCATGAATCATGGTACCGTTGAGGATATTGCTTTCTCCGATAAAGTCTGCAACAAAAGCATTGATAGGTTCATTATAAATATCAATCGGTGTACCGATCTGCTGAATCTTTCCTTCACTCATCACGACAATCGTGTCGCTCAACGTCAATGCCTCTTCCTGATCGTGAGTGACGTAAACAAACGTTATACCCAAAGATTTATGCATTTCTTTGAGCTCCATTTGCATATCCTTACGCATTTTTAAGTCGAGCGCTGCCAACGGCTCATCCAGAAGCAACACTTCCGGCTCATTCACGATAGCGCGGGCAATAGCTACACGTTGTTGCTGACCACCGGAAAGAGAATCTACATCGCGGTATTCATAATCCGTCATACCTACCATTTTCAAAGCAGCTTTCACCTTCTTCTCAATGGTCTGTTTCGGTGTTTTTTTCAGTTTCAGGCCGAAAGCAATGTTATCATATACATTCAAGTGCGGGAATAAGGCATATTTCTGAAATACCGTATTCACGGGACGCTTGTGGGGAGGGGTTTGTGTTATTTCCATCCCCGAAATTCGGATCTCGCCTTCCGAAGCCGTCTGAAAACCGGCAATGAGACGCAACAACGTGGTTTTACCGCAACCAGAAGGACCAAGTATAGTGACAAACTCGCCCTTTTTCACGTTTAGAGTCACATCATCCAATGCTGTTTTATCGCCAAAAAACTTCGATACATGGCTCACCTCAATGATGGATTTATCTTCTTGCATATTCATACTAAAGTTTGGGCTGCAAAGGTACACATTTCTGCGGTTTCCACCTACGTGTTAATCTAATATAACAGTGTTTTTCGATGCCCGACAGAAAAAAAATCTATCTTTGCATAAATATTTATTTACCAATTTTACAAAAGCATGAAAAAGTTTACTTATTTAGTTATTGCAACGGCAGCGTTAAGCATGGTAGCTTGTACGGGCGGAAACAAAGCCGGATACACTATTACAGGTACAGTAGAAGGTGCAAGCGATGGTGACACCGTTTATCTTCAGGAAGCCAATGGTAGAAATCTGACCAAACTAGATACAGCCGTTATCACCAAAGGTACTTTTACCTTTGAAGGTACACAAGATTCTGTGGTTAGCCGCTATGTCACTTGCGAAGTGAACGGAGAGCCATTGATGATTGATTTCTTCCTCGAAAACGGAAAAATCAACGTTGCCCTGACCAAGGATAACGACGCTGTGACCGGTACTCCTAACAATGATGCATACCAGGAAATCAGAGCTCAAATCAATGACATCAGCAAGAAAATGAATACCGTTTATGAAGCAATGGGCGACACTTCTTTAAGTGATGAGCAGAAAGAAGCCAAACAAAAAGAGGGTGCCCAGCTGGAAGAACAGTATGACAAAGTAATCAAAGAAGGTGTTAAGAAGAACATCGCCAATCCGGTCGGAGTTTTCTTGTTTAAACAAACGTTCTACAATAACTCTACTGACGAAAATGAAGCTTTGTTGCAACAAATTCCTGCGAATTTCCAGAATGACGAAACAATCGTAAGAATCAAAGAGATGACCGACAAGCAGAAAAAGACTGCCGTAGGTACTCAATTTGTTGATTTCGAAATGCAGACTCCGGAAGGAAAAGCTGTGAAGTTGTCTGACTACGTTGGTAAAGGCAAAGTGGTATTGGTTGACTTCTGGGCTAGCTGGTGCGGTCCTTGCCGTCGCGAAATGCCTAATCTGGTAGAAACTTACGCTAAGTATAAAGGTAAGAACTTCGAAATTGTAGGCGTATCTCTCGACCAGGATGGAGCTGCATGGAAAGAAGCAATCAAGAAGATGAACATGACTTGGCCGCAAATGTCCGACCTGAAATTCTGGCAAAGTGAAGGTGCACAGCTTTATGCTGTAAACAGCATTCCTCACACTGTATTGATCGATGGTAGCGGTAAGATTATTGCTCGCGGTCTGCACGGAGAAGAACTTCAGGCTAAAATTGCAGAAGCTGTAAAATAACAGATCTAAGGAGAAGGTTTTTCAAAGGCTTTAAAGTTACAAGCAAGGGCTGTTCGAAAAGCCTTGATCCTATAAAATCACGCTAACTACAACATATTGCAGTTAGCGTGATTTTTCTTTTTAGAGACTTTTCAGATGGTTTCTTGCTTATTAAAAACAAGTCAACAACCAAACAGATAAAATTCAGCCCTTGTAATTCTCGAAAGAATACAAGGGCTGAATCTATATATGAAAGTAAGGAAGAAGGACTTCCCTACTTCTATTTCAAACAAATTAGATAAACCAACGTACGTAGCAGAAGTCTTGACGGTGTGGAAGCTCCGGATTTTTCGGGAACATACGGTAAGACACCTTGAAGCTACCTGCATTTGACAAGCTGTGTTTAACTTGGAATGTATACAAGTTACCTTCTTTCTTGATAACACTAAACGGTTCTACAGAGTAAACATGTTGTTTGCCGTCTGCAGTTGTGTAAGTAGTAACCAATTCAAGTCCCACTGCATCATTCAAGCCTTTTTCATCGATCACGTAAGTAATAGTATATTCTTTTCCGCTTTCGATGTCACCGTTCTTCAGGTCTTCTACCTTGTCGCAAGATACGATTTCAATAGCATCCCATTTAGCAACCACATCTTCTTTCCAAGCTGCGATTTCTTTTGCTTTCGCATTATCATTAGCAGCCAAAGTCTGGAAGCGTTTCGCCAGTTTGCAATAGAATTTGCTATAGTAATCATCCAACTGACGCTTCATTGTATAATGAGGAGCGATCTGTGCAATAGAATTCTTCACCACTTTGATCCAGCCTTCAGAATATCCTTTCTTATTACGTGCATAATACAACGGCAAGATTTCAGTTTCAAGAATACTGTAAATAGTAGCAGCATCCAACTGATCCTGATGTTCCTGGTTCTGATAAGTACGTTTTTCTGTCAACGCCCAACCTGCACCTTCACGGTAACCTTCCAGCCACCATCCGTCTAATACAGAGAAGTTAACAACACCGTTCATCAAAGCCTTTTCACCCGATGTACCGGATGCTTCCAACGGACGAGTCGGAGTATTCAACCAGATATCAACACCTGAAACCAGACGACGGGCCAATTGCATATCGTAATTTTCAAGGAAGATAATCTTACCCAGGAATTCCGGACGGCGAGAGATCTCGATAATACGCTTAATCAAACCCTGGCCTGCTCCATCGTGCGGGTGAGCCTTACCTGTAAACAGGAATTGTACCGGATAATCAGGATTATTCACAATCTTAGAAAGACGCTCCAAGTCGGTGAACAACAAGTGTGCACGTTTGTAAGTAGCAAAACGACGGCCGAAACCAATCAGCAATGCATTCGGATTGATCTTATCCATCAGTGAAACGATACGGGAAGGATCTCCCTGGTTCTTCAACCATGTATCGCGGAATGACTTACGGATATAGTCAACCAACTTATTCTTCATAGTCATACGAGTCTTCCAAATCTCTTCATCGGGCACATTGTAGATAGCTTCCCAAATCTTAGGATTAGACTGATCGAACCAGAAGTTTTCGTTGAAATATTTAAAGTATAATTCTTTCCATTCTGTTGCACTCCAAGTTGGGAAGTGAACACCATTCGTTACATATCCTACGTGGCTTTCTTCCGGGAAATAACCTTTCCAGATAGAAGAGAACATTTCTTGAGAAACTTTTCCGTGCAGCCAGCTTACACCGTTCACTTCCTGTGAAGTGTTACAAGCAAAAACAGACATACAGAAACGTTCGCCCTTGTCGCCCGGATTGTTACGTCCTAGATCCATCAAGTCATCCCATGAGATACCCATTCTGGAAGGATAACCACCCATATATTTGCCGAACAAACCTTCGTCAAAATAGTCGTGACCTGCAGGCACCGGAGTATGAACAGTATAAAGAGAAGAAGCGCGAACCAACTCAATAGCCTGGTCGAAAGTCAATCCAGTAGCTACATAGTCGCAGATACGCTGAACATTAATCAATGCAGCATGTCCTTCATTACAGTGATAAACATCTTTCTTGATACCCAGAGCTTTCAGAGTCAGGATACCACCGATACCCAACAAGATTTCCTGTTTCAAACGGTTTTCCCAGTCACCACCATAAAGCTGGTGAGTGATAGGACGGTCGAATTCGCTGTTCATTTCATTATCCGTATCAAGCAGATACAAAGAAATACGTCCAACATTCACACGCCATACGTTTGCATGAACAAAATAATCAAGATAAGGAACGTCAACTATCAACGGCTGACCATTGGCATCCATTACGCGTTCAATAGGAAGTTGACCGAAGTTCTGTGCCTCGTAGTTGGCAATCTGCTGTCCATCCATAGACAACGTTTGAGTAAAGTAGCCGTAACGATACAAGAAACCTACCGCACACAAATCAACATTGCTGTCGGAAGCCTCTTTCAGATAGTCACCAGCCAATACGCCCAGACCACCGGAATATATTTTCAGGACGCTGCTCAAGCCATATTCCATGCTGAAATAAGCTATAGATGGGCGTTGCTCATCCGGCTTCACATCCATGTAATCTCTGAATTTCGTATAAACTTCATTCATTCTTCTTAGAATCACCTTGTCTTTTGCCAGCGCTTCCAGCTTCTCATAGCTCATACGTTCCAACAACAGTACTGGATTCTGTCCACATTCTTTCCAAAGTTCCGGATCTAGATCTCTAAACAGTTCAGTCGCTTCAAAATTCCATGCCCACCAAATGTTGCGTGCGATTTCAGACAACTTCTCCAACTCTTCCGGTATACGTGATTTCACAGTAACCTCTTTCCAGTTGGGAGTATTCACATTACTAACTTTGATTTTCATAATGTTTTCGTTTACTTATTGATAAATAATTTCTTTCTTAACTCAACTGACGTATCCTTGCCTTACGCAAAGCGATATCATAAGCTTCATAATAATATTGTATAAAGTGCTTCCATAAAGCCTGCTCTGCAACTTCAGCAGCACGCTTACGGATTTCCTTCACCTCTTTATCAGTCTTATCCGCAAACAACGTAATCGTATCTTTGATACCATCCGCCACTTCCGAATAATTATAGTCCGAACGATGCAGCACTTCCACTCCATCATTAATGCCATGCTGGTTCTTCAGGCTGTTTACCCAAAGTCCGAATCCTGCCAGATCCGTAGTGATTGTCGGCACATGGAAAGCTACACTTTCCAGCGGAGTATATCCCCACGGTTCGTAATAAGAAGCATAGACACTCAAATCCTGCCCCAGCAATATATCATAATATTCTTTATTCATGATACCATCACGACCATCCAGATAACAAGGAACAAAAATCACCTTTACCTTATCTTCCGGACGATTGCCCATTCCCAGATATTTCAACATGTCCAACACCTGGTCATGAGTCATATTATGCAGCCAATGAGTGATAAACGGTACTTCGAGGGGAGTGTCGAACTTATCTTTGCTCTTCAAACGTGCCTGCAAATCCTCGCGAGGCTCTCCCACCCAACCGGGTACATTGATGAATGCCAACACATTCTTATGCAGTTTCTTATCCCTGTTCAAGCGGTTTAATGATTCCAAAAAAACATCAATACCTTTATTCTTAAACTCATATCGCCCACTGGTTCCGACAATTAACGTATCATCACCCAGATTTGTTCCCAATAATTTATTGGCAACACTAAGCATCAAGGTACGTGCGCGCTTACGCTTGCCGGTAAACGTGCTTCCTTTCGGCACAAAATCATCTTCAAAACCGTTCATCAGAACAACATCTGCCGGTTTATCCAGTAATTCCTTGCATTCATTATTGGTTATTTCACTCACCGTAGTAAAACAGTCTACATAATGTGCAGTCTGTTTCTCAATCGAGTGTTTCGATTGCATGTTCAGTTCCTGCGCCATCTGGTCGCCATTATAAGCAAACAGATAGTCATACAACGGCTTATTATTGCCGGCAATGGAACGACCGATAGACGTAGCATGGGTCGTAAAAATAGTAGCAACCTCCGGCACAGCTTCCTGTACATAAAGTGCTCCCATTCCAGTCATCCATTCATGTGCCTGATATACCACCTTATCCGTTTCCGTCAGATTGTAGCGATAGAAACTCTCCACCACTCTTCCTGCGGCATAGGAAAACATAGAAGCCTCGTCGTAATCGCCATAGGCGTGCAACGAATCTACTTGATAACGATTCCACATTTCTGTGTATATATCGTCTTTCTTTTCAAAAAAAGGTTGGAAATCAACAAGAATGACTATGGGTTCACCGGGGATATTCCATCGTCCCACACGGACAGAAAGTTCGTCTTTCTCAAGCGCATGCTCTTTCCAGGCAGCACATAGGTTATCCGACTCGATGAATAGAGGGTTTTCTTTTCCTTGCCATACATCAGGACCTATGAAGAAAATTCTGTCGCGGAACTTTTCCTGCAATGTATTTGCCCGTGTCGACAAGACGGTGTATATCCCTCCCACTTTATTACATACTTCCCAGCTGGACTCGAAGATATAATCGGGGGTTAATAAATCTTTTACCATATAATATATTAAAACTCTTTTTAGTATGCGAGTGCAAAAGTACACATTATTCTTTGAAAAATAATACTTTATGCGAAAAATATGAGTTAAGAAGAGGAAAGAAACGTTGCCCTATAATGAAAAAAGAATATCCCCTTGCACATGCAAAGCAGCATGTACAAGGGGATTGAAAGTCCTTTATAGGAAATATTCTTGCTAAAAATTATGCAACGAGTGCGCTACCAATCAAGAAGGTTGCAGCCAAAGCAACGATTGCATAGAGTTCGGGGAATACGGCAAGAATCAACGTATTGCTAAATACATTGTGTCCCTGTCCGATTGCTGCGATACCGTTTGCACAAACTTGTCCCTGACGGATAGCGGAGAATAAAGCAACCAATCCCAGAGCAATACCTGCACCAAGCACTGCTGATGCCTGGATAGGTGTAATTTCAGGAGTCAAAATACCGAAGATTGTCTGAAACATGAAATAACCTGCAAAACCATAAAGACCCTGTGTACCCGGAAGAGCTGTCAATACCAGGAAGTTACCGAATGCACTATCATTCTTCTTCAATGCTCCGATAGCAGCATTACCTGCAATAGTTACTCCGTAAGCACTACCGATGCCCGACAAACCAACCATAATCGCGATGCCAATGTAGGCGATAAACAAATTCATTTCCATAATCTTATTCTATTTTTTATTGTTTAATTCTTAAAATATTAATTCTCAATTTCTAATTCTTAATCTTCAAATTTTCAATTTCTGAACGGTTTGTACTCTTTACCGCCTCCTTCATATCCGGAGTTCTTGAAGAACTCAACGAACGTCAGACGCATCGGATGAACCATTGCACCCAGCACATTCATAAAGATATTGATGGCATGACCGATAACGAAAATCAGTACCATAACAATCGGGCCTGCTATTACATTATCCGGACTCATACCTACTGCCAGGCTGTTGAATACTCCCGCCAAAATACCTCCGGAAAGTCCGAGGGCAAACAGACGAACGTAAGACAATACATCGCCAAGCAAACCGGTGACCATATTATATGAATCCCATAATCCCAGTCCGATATTCAGGAAAACATTCTTTCCCGGACTGTTATAAAGGAAGATCATAGCAGCCGAAACACCCAGAATAACCAAATGCACTGTACTTCCCATCGGCATTACCTCCGGCAACAAAGCCGAAACTGCCATGGAAACCAGCAGGATGATCCATCCGATAGTTGCCACTGCATATTTGAAACCAAACTGAATAGTCTGATTCACCGCCTTCAACACCATACCGAATAGTATCTGAATAGCTCCCAATATCAACGATAATTGGAACATATCATTGTTATCCATCAAGACGGCATGTTTCAGACGTTGAACAATCGGCCAGTTCAAATCGTAGATATTCGCTCCGAAGAACGTACCTGTCAGCAAACCACAGAAGAATGTTGAAGCAGCCAATACCTGTATCAATGAAATGATCGACTTCATCGATGGAGTCACTTTCTTCGCCATCAACCGATAGGCCGTAGCTCCCAGGAACAGGAACACCCCATATCCGGAATCTCCCAGACAAAGTCCGAAAAAGACCATAAAGAACGGGGCAAAGAACGGAGTCAAGTCCAATTCATTATACTTCGGAAGCATATACAACTTACAGATCGGTTCGAACCAGGCAAAGAATCCCTTATTATTCAATCGAATAGGAACATTATCGCCCGGCATCGGATCGGTAATCTCATAATATACATGTGCGTCATTCAAGTAAGCCTCTATTTCCACTTGACTGAATGCAGGTGCCCATCCTTCAATTAACATCAGTTTGTCACCGGCAGTCTGTTCGGAACTTAACACCACCTTAGAGAACTCAATCTGGCTTTGCAACTCTTTCAGAGCAGCCTTCAAGGAAGGAATTTCTGTTTCGGAAAACGTAACCAGCTTCTTTTCATTCTCTTCAACGGCCTGTTCGGTCGTATTGTAAAGCGTTTCAAGGTGTGCCAAAGAGTATGCAGGTAATTTCGCCTGTTCTACATCCAAATCCACTTCCTGCCCGCCTTTCGTCAGAGTCACGAAGAATACTTTAGAAGAGATACGGTTCACAATCATTGCATTGTATTCCGTTTCCCACTCTTCCTTGTAATTTCCTTCCGAACAGCTATAAAAACCGATTACATAACCGGCATTTTTCAGCTTCTGAACATTATCCGGTTCAAAGTTACCCCAGGCTTCCAGCGCTTCTTTCTCTTTGGCATAGCTTTGCAACTGCTGCGACAGCTTTCCATGCTCTGTTTGCAGGGCATCCACTTCGTCCAGCACTTGCATACCACGGGCAGCCGTTCCACCTTCCGTAGCAATTACAGCATTCTTTTCATGCTTCTGATTCTGAAGCAACTTCAAGGTAGCCGCCAAGCGATTGGAAAGACGAATATTCTCCTGCAACTCCGTGTTATCAGCAGCCCCCTGTTGTTTCTCCACAATATGGACTACCCCAAGTTCACGCAGACTGTTCAGGAATTCTTCATACTCTTTGTGATAAACCAGGAATGTGAGTTTCTTCATTTTTGTAATCATGCCTCTACCTCCTTCCTTTTTTCTTGATGGGACTTCATGATCTTTTGCGAAGATTTCGACAAGTTTTCTTCATCTTCCATGAATCGTTTGATCTTTCGCAATGCATCCTGATAACCCGGTATCTGCACCTTCTCAAAAAGGTTCACCTTTTGAGTGGTCTTTTTCCTTGCATGTTCTAACAAGTTCAGCTTGGCGAGCATAAATTCACGTTCAATTGCCGTATGAGCCAGCTCTTCCAATAGATGGATACCGTCGGCATACCATTTGGGAGCATTAAACATACTGTACGGACGTATCTCGAATTCTACATTTTCGAGCAACGGTACGCGCACACCTGCAATCTTTTTCACGCCAAGATGAACATCATTCACCTTTATTAATGAAGCGTCAAACTCATTCCAAAGGGCGAACATGGCTTCATAGGCTTGAATTTGTTGTTCGAGCCTATCCTCCAGATCGGCAGCTTCCGTTTTACAGCGTTTCACTTCCATGCGGAGGGCGCTTTCCTTATTCTTAATGATAGGAAGCGTACGCACCCGCACTTTCAGTTGCTTTTCGAGCTGCTGAAGAGAGGTTTTGTTATATTGAAACTTTATAGCCATCTCGTTGATTTACTAATTTAACAATTTACGATCAGACGATTGAAATTACTTCTTATAAACATATATAATCCGTCCACTATCATCCTAATAGCAAATCGTCTAATTGTCTAATTATTTTATTTCGGCCAGTATTGATCCACCAAGTCTTTCTTGATATTCACTTCTTCCGGACGGAAATATTTACCGAACAAGCCCCAGGCAACGTCCAGCATTTCAGTAGTATCAAGATTGACATCAATAGCCAACAACTGATTGGAATAGTCCTTCGCAAAAGCCAACGTACGTTCGTCGTAGTTGGTCAGGTCGAAACCATTTTCCATCTTCGTCTTAGCGTTAGCGGCATCGGCATACAGACGTACAGCGGCATTCATCACTTGCGGATGGTCCTTACGTGTCTTCTTACCGGTTACCAGCTGTTTCAAACGAGACAATGAACGGAACGGGTCAACAATTACCTTACCGATATCACTATCACGACGCAGAAACAACTGACCTTCAGTGATGTAACCCGTATTATCAGGTACAGCATGCGTAATATCTCCACCAGACAAAGTAGTCACCGCAATAATAGTGATTGAACCACCGGCAGGGAACTGCACCGCCTTTTCGTAAATCTTTGCCAAATCCGAGTAAAGCGATCCCGGCATAGAGTCTTTCGAAGGAATCTGGTCCATACGGTTAGATACGATTGCCAACGCATCCGCATAGCTCGTCATATCCGTCAATAGTACCAGCACTTTCTCATTATTATTTACTGCAAAATACTCTGCAGCAGTCAATGCCATGTCCGGAATCAACAAACGTTCTACCGGAGGATTTTCGGTCGTATTCATGAAACTCACGATACGGTCCAGCGCACCTGCATTAGAGAACACATTCTTAAAGTACAGGTAGTCGTCATTCGTCATACCCATGCCTCCGAGGATAATCTTATCCGTTTCAGCACGTAAGGCTACATTTGCCATTACCTGATTAAAAGGCTGGTCGGGGTCGGCAAAGAACGGAATCTTCTGACCCGATACCAGTGTATTGTTCAAGTCGATACCGGCAATACCCGTTGCAATCAGTTCCGACGGCTGTTTACGTCGAACCGGGTTCACAGACGGACCGCCAATTTCCACTTCCTGTCCTTCAATGTCCGGACCTCCATCAATCGGATCACCGAAAGCGTTGAAGAAACGTCCGGCCAGCTGCTCACTCACTTTCAATGTAGGCGATTTGCCGAGGAATACTACTTCGGCATTGGTCGGAATACCCTCCGTACCTTCAAATACCTGCAAAGTGACATCGTCACCGGCAATCTTAACCACCTGTGCCAGTTTACCGTCCACAGTGGCAAGCTCGTCATACCCTACTCCTGTCGCTTTCAGCGAACAAGTAGCCTTGGTAATCTGAGTAATCTTGGTATATATCTTTTGAAAAGCTTTTGTTGCCATCTTTGATAATTAAAATTATAAATTAAAGATTATGAATTGACACTTCTTTCGGCAATCAATTCCTTCAGTTGTTTCTGGAATCCTTCATACTGTTCCGATTTGAACTTCGAGTAGTTCATCTGCTTACAGACATTAATCATCTTCTTGAAGTAATCCATTACTTCGTTGAAGTTATCAAAGTCAAATTCCGTATGACAGATGTCGATTATCATGTTCAGAATATCTTCCTGACGTTCCATCGGAGTTACCGCATCAATTTCATCAAAAGCATCCTGTTGCAGAATAACAAAGTCAATCAATTCTGATTTCCAGAAAATCACATGATATTCTACCGGTACACCATCATCACCGAGGATATTGATCTGTTCGGCAATTTCCTTACCGCGCTGTAAACGGGTTTTCAGTTCGTTTACCTTTCCAATCCATTCATCGTTGATATGACCTTTGATATACTCCTCAAATTCCGGGTATTCGATATATTTTGAATAAGAATCAATCGGATTCACTGCCGGATAACGTTTCTTATCCGCACGATCCTGTTCCAAAGCATAAAAACAACGGGCTACTTTCTTCGTATTTTCAGTCACCGGCTCCTTCAAGTTACCACCCGCAGGAGATACCGTACCGATAAACGTAATAGAACCCGTTTCGTCATTACTTAGTTTTACATATCCCGCACGACCGTAGAAGTTGGAGATAATAGCCGAAATATCCATCGGGAAAGCATCCGGCCCAGGCAATTCTTCCATACGGTTGGACATCTCACGCAAAGCCTGTGCCCAACGGGAAGTAGAATCTGCCATCAACAAGACTTTCAATCCCATGGAACGGTAATATTCCGCCAGTGTCATTGCTGTATATACAGATGCTTCACGGGCAGCTACCGGCATGTTGGAAGTATTCGCAATGATGATAGTACGTTCCATCAATTTACGTCCCGTATGCGGGTCTACCAGTTCGGGGAACTCGGTAAAGATTTCCACCACCTCATTGGCACGTTCACCACAAGCCGCAATGATAACGATATCCGCTTCCGCCTGTTTAGAGATAGCGTGCTGAAGCACTGTTTTACCAGTACCGAACGGACCGGGGATAAATCCCGTACCACCTTCTACAATCGGATTCAGCGTATCAATCACACGTACACCAGTCTCCAATAATTTGAAAGGACGCGGTTTCTCCTTATAATTCGTCATCGCACGTTTCACGGGCCATCTCTGAATCATAGTCACAGGAATATCATTTCCTTCTTCGTCTGTCAGGATGGCAATTGTATCTTCTATCTTATAATCACCTTCCGGCATGATTGTTTTTACGGTAGCCGTTCCTTTCATAGTGAACGGGGCCATAATTTTCAGCGGCTGGAAGTTTTCATCCACCTGTCCCAACCATGCAGAAGCCTGCACTTTGTCACCTACATTCGCTAAGGGTACGAAGTGCCATACACGTTCTTTATCCAACGGATATGTATATTGTCCTCTTTTCAAGAAAACTCCATCCATCTTGTCGAGGTCATTTTGCAGACCATCATAGTTTTTCGATAGCATACCCGGGCCTAATGTCACCTCAAGCATGTGTCCTGTAAATTCGGCTTCGGCGCCCACTTTCAGTCCACGTGTGCTTTCAAACACCTGGACATATACATGTGAACCTACAACCTTAATCACCTCCGCCATCAACTTATCACCACCGGTCGAGATATAACAAATCTCATTCTGAGCTACCGGTCCGTCAACGACGAGGGTCACCATGTTGGCAATAACGCCACTAACAGTTCCTTTTGTTGCCATATATTTTTTTTATTTTATTATCTGAATTCTGCAGGAATCTGCACTTCGTTCTTCAGTGATTCGATAATGCTTCTGAACAACTGATTACCTCTTTCCTTATCCAGTGAAATCCACCGTTCAATCATTTCCAGCTTCAGCAGGAAAGCGAAAATACGTTCGATAGTGAAATAGTCGAAGAAAATAGCATCCTCCATCCAATTCCACCGCAAAGCATCCAACTTCTTCTCACGCTCCACCAGTTCTGTAATCTCACTGATTTTCACTAACGATTCAAACACATCCACCTCACCGGACAATCCGAAATCGCGGGCACTCGATGTACGCAATGCTTCGCATACTTCCGTATTTCCCACAACGTTGGAAGCAATATCCCATTTGAATTTACGGCTAGTAAATGCAACAAGAATATTATTGATGTTCAGGTTGAATTCAAACCAGGCAGAAACGAACTTATTCCCACAGTTCATCGCATACTCATAATATAGAGCAGCCAGATGATCCTCGTGTAAAACCGTACTTTCAGCCGGAGTATTCAGATAATCAGTAATAAAAGTGGATAGATAGACCGGAAATTCTTTAGGACTGATTTCTCCGCCTTCTCTCAGAATAGAAATATATTCAGAGAGTTCGTCAGCAGAGTAGTTTCCCCGTTTGTCGATTTCCGCTTCTTTATCTTTGAGAAGTTTCAGCACATTTGCATTATCAAACTTCAGATAAAACAAGTCAATCAACTTCTGGTCTGAAGCAGACAATCCATCGTAGATTTCAGTTTTAAAATCGGCTACTGTATAGCTCAGTTTGCTGTCTTCCAGCGAAAGTTCCGGCAAACCTGCTACCAAGTAATAGTACTTACTACTCATAGTCGCTTCTTTTAAAATAGCATTTCTACTAATTGAGGACGCAAGAACGCTTTGAAGTAATTCATGAATTCTTCTTCTCCGAAGTTCACCTTATACGAACCGTCCGCCGGAGAAACAGTGAACAGAGTTTTGATACCATTTACTTGCTGAATGGTCACCCCCTTGTCTAATAAAGCTTTTGCATGAGCTGCAAAATACTTTTTCAGCGATTCCGCATCGGCTGTTGAGATGACGATAGGTTCATCTATGCTCCATTTGGATGCCAATGCTACGATAAACGCATTCAGGTAATCTTTATCCTGAGCGAAATCTTTCACGGAAGCGGTTATCAACTTATCAGTTACCATTGTAGCGATTTCTGATTTGAGCGCATTCACAGCCTGACCGGCGAATAGTTTTAACTCTGATTTAGTATTTTCTGCTAACTCATCAGCAGATTTACGAGAGGAGTTTACAATTGATTCTGCCTCTTTTCGGGCATCCTCAATGATTTTCTTAGCTTCTTCCTGAGCATTCGCGATAAGTCTCTGCGCTTCCTCGTTTCCTTTTTCCACGCCTTCACGATAAATCTTATCGGTCAACTCTTGAATTTTGTTTTCCATATTAACAGGAGTATTTAGTATTATTACTATATTAACTATGTGTCCTTTGTCAGATTCTCGCCAAATTTACAAAAATCAATTTGATAAAAAAGAGAAAGAAGAAAAGAAAAAGATTTGTTTGCAAAAAAATCACAGTCCTACACCTATTTTATTCCGCTTTTTCCCCTTTTTTATTACTAAATGACACATTTACCGAATCTTTCAAGCCGGTAAACAAATATAAGGAATCTAAAAGACATTTGGAAATATGTATATACTTAAAACGACAAACAGGATACTAATACAAGATTAAATAACAAAAGCTATCGGTATTTCACCAAATTCATAGAAAACTAAAACTTCGGGGAGATCTATTCGACAATGACTTACGGAAGACTGAAGATTGATAATTTTCGCAAAGTACCAAATGCCAGAAAGCCCCTTGATTCATTTTGAATCAAGGGGCTTCTTTAAAACGGCGGCTACCTACTCTCCCACTGTTACGCAGTACCATCGGCGTGACGAGG
>ENA-ORLB01000008-ORLB01000008.1-human-gut-metagenome-genome-assembly--contig:-NODE-8-length-180360-cov-13.0991_pt1 | contig 180360 bp, 138 predicted proteins | sample MGYA00243064_ERZ508817 | MGnify/ENA primary metagenome ERZ508817 (study PRJEB26277, sample SAMN04329836) | human gut metagenome | biome: human-associated habitat | host: Homo sapiens | place: USA... | reverse complement strand
GTAACTCAATTCTATCACTATATCTTTCCGCATTTCACTTTTTTGTAGTAACTTTGCACGCGCATAATACTTAATATACAATGAAACGTATTAGCCTTCTTCTTTTTTTTATAGGATGTTTCCTCTTTTCTCTTTCGGCTACGAATTATTTTGTGGCTACTAATGGAAGCGATTCAAACAGTGGGACGATTGATAAGCCTTTTGCCACGTTGGGTAAAGCACAATCAAAAGTGATGGCAGGAGATACTGTATATATCCGGCAAGGTACATATCGAGTGACGGAAGCAGAGATAATGGAACATTATACTGCGGGAAGTACTACTTGGAGCCGGGTGTTTAAAATGTCAAAGAGTGGAACTGGACCGGACAACAGGAGGGGTATTAAAAACGGTTATACGCGGGGAACAAACAAAGAATACGGATTTGGATCTGCTGAAAATAAAAGAATCAGGAAATAATACTTATGAAATCTTTCTTCGTGGTGGCGGACGTAAAGGAGAGATTGTGTTTACAAAATAATATTCTACCGGATTGTTGATCACGGAATAAATGATATAAGAAAAATTTAACTCTATTCGTAGCGTGTCTTCTTTTATAAAGAGGATGCGCTTTTTGGGGGATACTGTGAAGAGCGTATTTTAATTCGATGTATGTACAAAAATAAGTCTGAATATGGAATATTGTATATAGATAAGTAGTATTTGAATCTTTTGCATAGAACTCCATAAGAAAATCAATATCTCCATATCCTTTGCTTTGGGGCAAATGGAAACATGCGGTACTTTTGCAAAAAAAGTAACGAGATATAGAAAATGATAAAGTCAGCATTTTTAATAGTAGCGACATGTTGCAGTCTGCAACTGTTTAGTCAGGAAAAATTTCCCGATGGTAAAATTATACCGGATTGGTTTTACAAAAATGAAAAAACTGATATAAATGGATTAGGAAAGAGTTTCTTGATTACCGACTATGGAGTAGTGAATGATAGTACACTGTTACAGACAGAGAAAATTCAGGCTGTTATAGATTTGGCGTCTAATAATGGAGGCGGAGTCATTGTTATACCTGAAGGTACTTATCTTAGTGGTGCGCTTTTCTTTAAACCGGGAACACACTTGCATTTGGAAGAGAAAGCTATATTAAAAGGTAGTGACGATATTAGCAACTTTCCTGTAATAGAAACACGGATGGAGGGACAGAACCTAAAGTACTTTTCAGCTTTGATTAATGTTGATAAGGTAGATGGTTTCACCCTTTCCGGAAACGGAAAAGTTGATGGAAACGGTGAACGATATTGGAAGTCATTTTGGTTGCGGCGGCGTGTTATTCCTAAATGTACTAATATGGATGAATTGCGTCCTCGTCTACTTCATATATCTCATAGCAATAATGTACAAGTTTCAGATGTGCGACTTGTTAATTCTCCGTTTTGGACAACTCACATTTATAAATGTGATAGCGTAAAACTTTTGGATTTGCATATCTTTTCACCTTCTTCTCCCGTAAAGGCTCCAAGTACGGATGCAATCGATATTGATGCGTGTAAAAATGTACTTGTCAAGGGATGCTATATGTCGGTTAATGATGACGCAATTGCATTAAAAGGTGGTAAAGGACCATGGGCTGATCAAGATCCCGATAATGGTGGCAATTGTGATATTATCATTGAAGACTGTACTTTTGGATTCTGTCACGGAGTGCTGACTTGCGGTAGCGAATCGATATATAATCATAATATAATTCTTCGACGCTGCAATCTGGATCAGGCTAAACGCCTGTTGTGGTTGAAAATGCGTCCGGATACTCCCCAACAATATAAGTACATCCTCGTTGAAGACATAAAAGGAAATGTCCGCAATTGTATCTTTATTGCTCCTTGGACACAGTTTTATGATTTGAAAGATCGCAAGGATATGCCAGTCTCGTATTCCAGCTATATTACAATGCGTAATATTCATCTGGATTGTGATTCCTTTTTTGCTGTAGAGAAATCAAAACAATATAAATTATCCAATTTCTGTTTTGACAATTTGACTATTACGGCTAAAAAAGATGTGAAGATAGATGAAGATATTATTGATGCATTGGTTATGAGAAAGGTTGAGATAAATAAAGTGAATTAAAAAAGAATGGTAGAAAGACTGGAAAATCGTACATAGCCTGTAAAATCGTACAAAATAGGCGTGTGATGGGCTGTACACATATGAATTTACATAAGAAAGTCGAATTCTCCATATTCCTTTTCTTTAACTCTACCATGTAATGCGGTATCTTTGACATGTGCTTATTCAGTAAAATATTGAATCTAAAACTATAAAATACAATGAAATTCTGTAGAATTATTTTTTGTCTGTGGTTATTGGTCTGTTTCTTTCCAATAGGTATTCATGCAGATATACAACTTCCCTCTATATTATCAGATAATATGGTACTTCAGCAAAATGCGAAAGTACGTTTTTGGGGAAAAGCACGTCCCGGAGAAAAGATTTTGGTAAAGACTTCATGGGATCATAAGAAATACAAGGTGACTGCTTTAGCAAACGGTCATTGGGAACTGATGATACAAACACCGGCTGCTACTTCCGGACAATCTGTAATGTTGAAAGGTGATAATAAGATCCGGATCAATAATATATTAATAGGTGAAGTTTGGCTTTGTACGGGACAGTCAAATATGGAATTTCCCGTAGCCCGTAATCCGCAAGTGAAATGGAAAACAGGAATGTTGAATGAAGCGGAAGAAATGAAAGATGCTGATTTCCCGGAAATCCGCCTGTTTCATGTAGAGCATCAACTGGCACCTGATGATGAAAAAGAAGATTGCGTTGGAAAGTGGGTGGTTTGTAATCCGGAGAATCTGAAAGACTTTTCTGCTGTAGGATTTGTCTTTGGACGTAAATTGTATAAAGAATTGAGTACACCGGTTGGATTGATTCAGTCTACTTGGGGAGGAACACATGCTGAATCTTGGACAAGTATGAAAGTGATGGAAAACAATCCGCTGTATGCTGATGTCTTAAAACAATATTCAAAAGAAAAGGTGAGTAGGGAAAAAGATAAGTGTAAGGTTCCGGCTACTTTGTGGAATGGCATGATTGCTCCTATGGTAGGGTACACTGTAAAAGGAAATATCTGGTATCAGGGAGAATCCAACTCTGTTCGTTATGAGAAATATCAGGAAGTATTTACTAACCTGATTAATAGTTGGCGGAAAGAATGGAATCAGCCGGATATGCCTTTCTATTTCGTACAGATTGCACCACATTACAAGCAACCGGCAGGTATTCGTGAAGCACAATTAAAAACATGGTTAAGTGGACTTGAAAATATTGGTATGGCAGTAGTGACGGATGCAGCCGATTCTACCGACATACATCCACGAAATAAAGTTGCACCGGGCGAACGGCTGGCAGCTTGGGCATTAGCAAAGCAATATGGTAAAAAGATTGTTTATTCAGGACCTCTCTACAAATCAATGAAAGTGAATGGGAGAGAAATTACATTAGATTTTGCATTTGCGGAAGGTGGCCTGCAGACACCCGGCAATGAACCGGTAAAAGGATTTTTTATTGCCGGCAATGATGCGCGGTTTTATCCGGCTGATGCTGTGATTAATGGAAGTTCGATAACACTTTCTTCAACTTATGTCTCTGCACCTGTAGCTGTACGCTACGGTTATGGGACTTTCTTTAGAGTGAATCTGTTTAATAAAGCTGGACTTCCGGCAGTTCCTTTCCGTACGGATACTTTTGCTCCCGACACTTATTATCGTCTGTTTGCCGATTCGGAAATTCGTCGTTTCCCGGAAGCGTGGCAACTGGATCATGGAAAACGCCTGTATTTTGGTTATGCGCAAGGAGTAGGTTGTTGTGCGATGTTACAAGTTTGGAAGAAAACAGGAGACCGTAGGTACTTTGATTATGTAGAGGCATGGGCTGATTCTTTGGTAGACGATAAAGGAGAGATTCATTTATATAAGAAAGAAACCTATAATTTGGATTATATCAATTCCGGAAAAGTTCTGTTTGATTTGTACAATGAAACCAAAAAGGAGAAATATAAATTGGCTATCGAGAATTTGATAGATCAGCTAAAAAAGCAACCTCGTACAACAGATGGAGGTTTCTGGCATAAGAAAATATACCCTAATCAGATGTGGTTGGATGGATTGTATATGGCTTCTCCTTTTATGGCTAGATATGGAGCTGAATTTAATCGTCCGGAATGGATTGATGAGGCTGTTAAACAGTTCACTCTCTGCCATCAGCATACATACGATACCAAGACGGGACTTTATTATCATGCATGGAATGAGGACCGGAGTCAGCGCTGGGCTGATCCGGAAACAGGCCATTCTCCTAATTTCTGGGGACGTAGTATTGGTTGGTGGTTTATGGCTTTGGTAGATGCTTTGGAATATATTCCCCAAGATCATTCAGGCTATGCTGATATGATTAAATGGACGAAGGAATTAGCGGAGACTCTTTCAAAATACCAAGATAAAAATGGCTTATGGTATCAGGTGATTGATCAACCTTCACGTACCGGTAATTTCCCGGAAGCTTCTGTTACGACACAATGTATGTATGCTTATATGAAAGCAGTGAATAAAGGATATATTGATAGTCAGTATCGTGCCATTGCAGAAAAGGCCTTTAAAGGTCTGTGTGATAAACTACTAATCTCAAATTCGGACGGAACATTGACATTGACAAAATGTTGCCAAGTGGGTGGATTAGGTGGTAAGCCTTACCGTGACGGCAGTTTCGAGTATTATATAGGAGAGAAAATGAGAGATAATGATGCTAAAGCAACAGGACCTTTCATTATGGGATGTATTGAACTGAACAAATAATATAGAAGATAGAAATAATAAGAGATTTTCGACTATTGTTTCAATTAATGAACTAATAAAATGTAATACCATGAAAAAAGAACAAATTATCAAATCGATGTTATTTCTAATTATTCCTTTGTTTGCTATCTCATGTGATGGTAATGGTTTTATGGAATATGAAGAGACTGCATTGATGCAAAGAGATGCGCAGCAAGGACTGTTAAGTGATGGGGCAAGTGATAATACATGTATGGTTAATCTGAACTTATTCACAAAACCTTATTTTGATTATCAGTATAATACAGGTAAACATGTGGATGAATGCTTTGTATATATTGATAATCAGGAGGATTTAACAGGGCGTCTTTCTTTACGTGGCGATGAAAATGTGAAATCTAATATTCCAATATCTTTTGGGAAACATCAAATTAAGTTGGATATACAAATTGATGGTGGAAAATCATACACGTACCCTTTTGAGAGATGCAATGCGTTGGTCACTTTAAAGACAAAGGGTTCAAGTATTGTACTTTTCAATGATGTCGTTTCTCAAGAGGAAGGAGGATCTATAACAAATGCTTCTTTTGAAGTTAAATTTGATGTAGATTTTCCTTATGCTGAAAGCAATGACTACGTACTAGATATTACATTAGGATTTTATGATGAAACATATGATGACGGCTCTTCTGGTCCTTATGTAAACGGAAACGTTAGTGTGTATACTTATTATCAATGGACAGACATTACATCGGCACAAACTGTTTATTGTGACTTTATTCTTGGAGTTAGATACAATTCTACTCAAAAAGAGTATTGGTATAGTAAAGATTTTGAGCAAAATCTTTTTGTTGATAAGAATGGAATGCTTGTTAATAATGTAAATTGGCTTGATAAAACAGTTAGATTACCAGATGGTGATGATATTGGTTATAAATTATTTCTGTTAACGGAAATTTGGGCCAAACTATACTCTAGTATTGGCGTTATGTCTGGCGAAACGGAAGTTTCATGGTATTCAGTTTATTATAGAAACAAAGAAAATGACGGAGAATATTCAGAATGGTATCCGGCTGACGAATTAGATACTTCCCTAGCATGGGTAGATGCTACCATTGATTTTTATTCAAATCTGGAGATTGTATGTTTTAAAACTAAAGAAATTCAAGATGCTTATGCATCTCAATGGGGCATTGTACCTTATAACTAAAAAGTCTTGATTTTTTATAAAAAGGTATGGGGCCGTATTATAGCTGAAAGATGATAAATTTCATCTAATAATTTTGGGGGGAGGAAATATTAATTCAAAATTGTGAAACAACGTAATTTTAGTGTAATCATTAAATAAAAATATTGATGGGTAGTTTATTATTTAATTTAATTATATATGAAAAATATTACATTATTAAAAGCAAAAGTAGGAATATTGGCAGTTTCCTGTCTTTCAATCACTGCTTTGTTTGCATGTGTTGATAAGGATGCTAGAAGTGATTTGAGTCCCAATTTGCCAACAGATCAAGCGCAAAATGGGAATTTTGGTGATCAAGGGGGAGGTTCGGATCAGGGACTTAATTTCCCGGTTTTTGATGATGGAGTACTTGCTTTTCCTGGGGCGGAAGGATATGGGAAAAATGCAACAGGTGCTCGTGCGGGTGAGGGACGAGAAATTTATCATGTGACTAATTTGAATGATGCGGGTCCTGGATCTTTTCGTGATGCAGTAAGTAAACCCTGGCGCATTATTGTTTTTGATGTATCTGGTGTTATCAGGTTGAGTAAGGATCCTATTGTTTTGAAAAGTAATCAGACTATTTTAGGGCATACCGCACCAGGTGATGGAGTCGTCCTTTATGGTGGTCGCGTTTCTGCTTCTGGTGCTCAAAATCTAGTTGTTCGTTATTTACGTATGCGTATGGGAGCAGCTTATTCAGGAGATCAAGATGCTTGTGGAATTGCTAATGGAGCAAATATGATATTTGATCATTGCTCAATAACTTGGGGAAAAGACGAAAATTTCTCTATAAATCCAGATGGTAAAGGTACTAGTCCAAAGAATATAACAATACAAAATTCTATAATCGGGCAGGGTTTGCAGAATCACTCATGTGGTGGTCTGATGCAAACTGATATATCGAATGGGTGTACGATTTTCCGTAATTTATATATTGACAATAAAACTCGAAATCCGAAAGTCAAAGGACTAAACCAGTTTGTTAACAACGTGGTGTACAACTGGGGAAGCGGAGCTGCTTATAATATGAGTGGTGATTCTCAAGGTAAATCAGAAACAACCATTGAAAACAACTATTTTATAGTTGGTCCTTGTTATAATTGGCAGAATGTGGCACAACCTGATGGATCAATTAAGACAGAATATGTTCCAATGAATCCCGCAAGACCATTTACAGGTGGTAATGGTAATTTTAATACTTATTGCAAAGGTAATTATTATGATAATAATAAGGACGGGGCATTGGATGGAGTAGAGATAACGGAGACAAATTGGTCACAATACTGTAGTGGTTCTCCTGCTTTTCTTGAAGCTCGTTCAGATCTACATCCAATTATACGCAGTCAGAAAAGTGCACAGGAAGCTTATGAATGGGTAGTTGAAAAAGTGGGTGCTTATCTTCCGGTACGTGATGAAGTAGATAAATACTTGATAGATGAACTTACTTCGTTGGGAGGAAAAGGAACGATTATTCAAGATGAACGTAAAACAGAACAATTTCCGTTGGGGGGTCCTGGTACAATAAATGCTGCACAGAAACCTCTGGATTCAGATAATGATGGGATGCCAGATGCTTTCGAAGATGCATGGGGACTGGACAAATATGATCCGACAGATGCGGTAAAAGAGGCTAAAAATGGCTATTTGAATATAGAAAATTATGCCCTTTCGTTGGAATATCCTGATGAATATGAGTATGAACTTAATAAGAATAAACAATAATCAATTTATGTAATATGAAAAACATGACATTTACAACAGTACTACTTTGTATACTGTTCATGCCTTTCTTTATCTCCTCATGTACAGATAAGATAGATGAACATTATGAAGAACCTGAATGGTTGAAAGGTAGTGCTTGGGAAGTCCTGGAAGATAGAGGGAACTACTCGCTATTTTTGCAGGCAGTAGAGCTGGCAGGTTTTAAGCCTATTATGGAGGGAAAAAGTATCCTGACTGTGATGGCTCCGGATGATACGGCTTTTTCGGTCTATTTGGAGAAGCACGGCTATTCCGACATCAGTGAAATAAATTTGGATGAATTGAAAAAAGTGATTGGTTTTCATCTGCTTTATTATTCTTACAATAAAAATAAGTTGGTGAATTTTCGTCCGGAAGGTGATTTAATAACTGATGAGGAAATGAATAAAAATGCGGGTCTGTATTATAAGTTTCGTACACGCAGTAGTAATGTACCTACTATGGAAGTAGAGGCTTCTACGGGTAAACGACGTATGGTATATCATCTGGACCGTTTTATTCCGGTTTTCTCTTACCGTTTTTGGGATACCAAAAAGTTGGATGCAGCATCTAATTATACCTATTTTTATCCTAATTCCACATGGAAAGGGACAGAGGGATTCAATGTTTCCAATGCTGCTGTTAGTGAATATGAAATTTTGGCAGATAATGGTTATGTATATATTGTTGATCAGGTAATTGAACCTTTGGAAACCATTTATACCCAGTTGGAATCAAACGAAAATTATTCGATTTTTTTCAACTTATATAATGAAAATACCACTTATACGTATGACGCTACCTTATCTAAGGATTTTGGAGCAGCCTTGGGGGCCGATTCACTTTTTATTCATACACATGGTACTTCTTTGCCTGCTATAGCAGTGGAATGGTATTCAACGAAATATTCGGATGTAGCCAATAATGCATCAAAAGCATATAGTGTATTTGCACCGTCAGATGTAGCAATGAATAATTTCTTTGATAATTATTGGGAAAAGGGTGGATATGAATCTTTGGATGATGTAGATGATTTAGCAATGAAATATATGTTGAATCAATTTATTTATAAAGATGGAATTGCATTCCCTGATGAAATTACGAGTGGAAAAGTTAAGAATATGTATGACATGGTCTTTAACTTCGATCCTTCTAAGGTGACTGATAAATCAATGTGTGTCAATGGTGTCTTTTATGGATTAAATACAATTGATACACCTATTTTGTTTGCTTCCGTAGTCGGACCGGCTTTCCGTAACAAAGATTGTAATTATTATCTTTACATGTTGGATGGGACTGGACTGATAACTGCCTATTCTTCACAAGATACGAAGTATGTCTTGTTAGTGCCTACTAATGAACAAATAGAGTCAGAAGATATTTACTTGAGAACTTATGCGGATGGAAGTAAGTTACAACAAGAAACAGAGGATGGATTGGTAGATGTTTCTTCTTCTGTAATGAGAACTATTGTAAACATACATACGGCTACTGGTGTAGACGGACTGAAAACAAATGGGACACAGGTTCTTGCTACACAAACCGGTTTTAATTATTGGTATGTGAAGGACGGGAAGATAACAAGTAGTGCAGCTTATAATCAAATTTTGGAACCGGATAATAATGTGGAACCTTTCTCTGAATTTACAGAAGTAAAGAACGGTAATGACAACTGGAATAATGGAAGAACTTATATGTATAGTGGAACAGCTTTGTTTCAAGCGCAAGAAGGTGATGGGTTACAGCATAAATTAAGCGTTTGTAATGATAATCGTTATGTTTACTATCAGTTTGCACAACTGTTGCAGAAAGCTGATATGGTAATGTCTAGCAACTATATATTCGGACTAGCAGGAGCTTCTCATGTTATAGGTTTTATTCCGACAAATGAAGCCATTAGTACAGCAATGGCTGCAGGGCAAATTCCGGGCATGGATGCGACCGGAGCGGTAACTAGTAGTTCGAAACTTCGTCAATACCTGCTTTCATATTTTATACGTGATAGGGAAAATGCACTTATTTCTTATCCTTATCCGGGGTCGGCTATGAAGAGTTCTACATATGTTACTGCTAGTGGAAAGTCTTTGACGTATACAGATTCCGGAAGTTCATTAAGCATAATGGTAGATGGAAAAGTGGCAAACGTGATATCTGATTATAATTTCTTCCCGTTTGCGTTTGACGACGGATGTTTTCAGTTGATTGATACAGTCCTTTGATATAACCGAATTTAATATGAATATGAAATTAGTAAAATACATGCTGATAGCGATACTTGTTCTGGGGACAGGGGAAGTAGCCGCACAGGTACAAGTCGTGTCCGGTAAGGTGACCGAAATGCTGGGAAATCAGATCGAACCGATAGTAGGTGCGAATGTGAATATTGTGAACGCTCAAAACCGTTCTGTAGGAGGTGCGGTGACCAATTTGGATGGTGACTACCGTTTACAAATTCCTGCACAAGAAAACAATCTGACATTGGTATATTCATACATTGGTATGAAAACGAAACGAATCAAATATACTGGTCAGAAGGTATTGAATGTAAAACTGGAATCCAATGTGGAAACGTTGGATGAGGTTGCTATCACTGCTAAACGTATCGAACGTAATAATATGGGTATCGGACATAAAGAGAATGTGTCTGCGACCCAGAAAGTGATGATGGAAGATTTGATTGCTACTGCTCCGATAGCTACGGTAGAAGAAGCTTTACAGGGGCAGTTGAGTGGTGTAGATATTGCATTGAGTGCTGACCCGGGAGCGCGGAGTTCTATCCGTATTCGTGGTACCAGTACACTGAATGGCTCTGTCGAACCATTAATTGTGATTGACGGGGTTCCCTATACACAAGAGTTAGATGACGACTTTGATTTTTCTACTGCCAATGAAGAAGATTTAGGTGCTTTATTGAATATTGCTCCTACTGATATAGAATCGGTAGAAGTTTTGAAAGATGCGGCTGCTACGGCTATTTGGGGAACGAAAGGTGCTAACGGTGTGTTGTCAATTACGACTAAAAAAGGTAAGACTGGCAAGACTACATTTAATTTTTCTTCTAAGTTCACAGCAAAATTTGAACCGAATAGTATTCCAATGTTAAATGGATCGGAGTACATTGCTATGGTACAGGAGGCTTTGTGGAATAGTGCTAATTATACAGGTTTGAATGCAGATACTTATTTAAAGTATTTGTATGATACACCTGAAATTAACTACTCGCCCAATTGGAACTATTTCAATGAATATAATGTAGATACAAACTGGTTGGACGAGGTACGTCAGAATGCATTTACTACAGACAATACATTTTCTATGAGCGGTGGTGGTGAAAAGGCCACTTATCGTCTGTCACTGGGATATTTAAGTGAAGGAGGTACAACCATCGGTACAGGGCTGAAACGTTTCAACTCATCTTTGCGTGTAGACTATAATTTCTCGGATAAGTTGAGGTTTGGAGCAGATTTCTACTTTACACAGTCAGATAAGGATGATAACTGGGCACCAAAAGATAGCAACGTACGTTCGGAAGCGTTTAAAAAGATGCCAAATAAATCTCCTTATTATATGGATGATAATGGAAACCGTTCTTCACAGTATTTTTCTTATCAGACAAAGGATTGGGAAGGTGAATTTAAGGCAAGTAACAATAGTGCCTCTCATTTTAATCCGGTAGCTATGGCAAACGAGAGTTATAAAAATACTATGTCACGTGATAGCCGTGCTAATTTCCGTATTGATTATAAAATACTTCCGTATCTGACGTATTCGGCTTATGCTTCTCTTAAGATGTCGACTACTACAACAGACAAATTCCTTCCTCAAGTTGCTACGGGAGTGGCTTGGACAAGTGAATATGCCAACCAAAGTACTGCTGCTTCTTCAGAGAGTCTAACGTTGCAAACGGAAAACAAATTGATATTCAATAAAAACTGGAAGGATAAACATAATTTGATTGCAACTGCTGTATTCCGTACTACGCAGGCTACCAGTTCTAGTGCTACAAGTACTTCTTATGGTAATGCTTCATCTGGTCTTGCAGATCCGATTACAGGTAGTTCTGTTTATAGTCTGGGTTCAGGGGAGTCGGAAGCACGTAGTATTTCCGGAACCGGTTTGATTAACTATACTTTGTTGGATCGTTATGTATTTCATACTTCTGCAACGATGGATGCTAATTCTGCAATGGGTAAGTCAGAACGTTTGGGTATTTTTCCTACTGTGGGAATTTCTTGGAATATGCAAAATGAACCGTTCATGAAAAATACAGAAGACTGGCTGGATGAAATCAAACTTCGTTTCAGCATCGGACAAAGTGGTAATGCTCCCAAAGGGACGGCCGCTTATTATGGAGCTTATAGTTCACGAGGAGAATATATGGATATGTCTGCTATTTATCCTAGCAGAATGCAGTTGAACAATTTGAAATGGGAAACTTCAACAGAATATAATTTGGGTGGTGATTTTAGCTTTTTCCATGGCAAGTTAAGGCTGACTTTTGAGTGGTATAATAAATATATTAAAGATTTGCTGCAGAAAGAACCGAAAATGCCGACTACTACAGGATTCTCTAAGAATAAATGGTACAACTCTGGAAGAATGGAGAATAAAGGATGGGAGGCCCGTATCGATGGTGTATTGTATGAAAAGAAAGATTGGCGTGTTAGTGCCTATGTTAACTTGAGCCGTAACACGAACGAAATTACCGAACTGCCTGAAACAATGAATCCGGAGCCTTATACCTTTAAAAATGGTGAGTATGCTATTCGCATTGAAGAGGGACGCCCGTTTGGTTCTTTCTATGGTTATCGTTACAAAGGAGTCTACCAAAATCAGGAGGCTACTTATGCACGGGATAAAGAGGGAAATGTTATGAATGATGTGAACGGTAAACCAATTGTTATGAAGAATGGTGCTAAGCAGGTATGTCCGGGTGATGCTATTTATGAAGATATTAATCATGATGGTGTGATAAATGAATACGATATTGTTTATCTGGGCAACTGTAATCCGATTCTTACTGGTGGTTTTGGCTTTACCGTTAAATATAAGCGTCTAAGTTTGAATGCATTATTCTATGGTCGTTTTGGACAGAAAATTATTAATGCGACTCGTATGGATAATGAATCTATGTATAATGCCAATAACCAAAGTAAAGCGGTTTTGCGGCGTTGGAGAAATGAAGGAGATAATACGGATATTCCACGTGCTTTATATAATGAGGGATATAACTATTTAGGGTCAGATCGTTTTGTAGAAGATGCTTCTTATGTTCGTTTAAAGACTTTGTCGTTGAGCTATTCCTTGCCTAAAAAGGTGTGCAATTATTTAGGTATCAATACGCTTAATTTCTTTGTTACTGGTTATGACTTGTTAACTTGGACTGGTTACACAGGACAGGATCCAGAAGCGTCTCTTCCTACTTCGGCTTCTAAACTGTCGAAAGATAGTGCAAATACACCTTGCTCTCGCCGTTTTTCTTGTGGTTTAAATTTGAATTTCTAATACATTTACAGACATGAAGAAACTGATTTATATAGGGATAATGGCAGGTAGCCTGCTGCTGAACAGTAGTTGCAGCGATTGGTTGGACTTGCTTCCCAAAAATGAACAAGTGACTGACGCTTACTGGAAATCGAAAGAAGATGTAGAAGCGGTCATTGCTTCCGGTTATTATTATATGCGTTCCTCCTGCCAGTCATTGCTAAAATGGGGAGAACTGCGAGGAGCATCTATTTGTACCTTGACAGGTGATAAGGATGGAATGAAGTTGCAGAATTTCCAGTTGGATGGAACAGAAGCTATTTGTAAATGGGAGAACATGTATCAAGTGATCAACATGGCCAATGTGGTCATCGCTCATGCTCCGGGAGTACGTGAAATAGATGACACCTATACAGAAGGTGCAATGAATGCACATCTTTCCGAAGCTTATTTCATGCGAGCATTAATGTATTTTTACTTGGTACGCAATTTTAAAGAAGTGCCTTTGGTAACAACTCCTTATGAGGATGACTCTACTCCGTTTTCTATTGCCAAATCTTCAGAAGAAGAAATCTTGAAGCAAATTAAGGCGGATGTGCAAACAGCTCTTGACTCTGGAGGTGCGAAGGAATTTTATGATAATGATAATTGGAATGCTTCCAAAGGACGGGCTACTAAATGGGCTTTGTATGCATTAATGTCGGAAGTTTCCTTGTGGACCGAAGATTATGATACTTGTATTAAGTATGCAGACCTATTAATCAACGCTACTGCATCACGTCGTCCGGCATTTATTACAATTCCGGAGAACTGGTATACAATTTTTAATCCGGGGAATAGTAATGAATCCATTTTTGAAGTGAACTGGGATGGCAACACCTATAGCCAGACGGGAGGGCCAAGTGCTATGTATACGACTGGTACAAATCCCAATTATCGATATTCTACTAAAATGGGTGAGGATTTGGTCAATGATTTTGAAGAGGTTATGGCAGGAAAAGATGCAATCCGTAGCCAATTTGGTGCTTTTATAGCTTATACTGATGGAGAGAACATCGTTCATTGTATATGGAAATATGAGATGGGCGATACCGACCCAACGAATCCGGATGCAATACGTTTGAAAGATGATGCTAACTGGATTATTTACAGAATGGCAGATGTCATGTTGATGAAGGCGGAAGCATTAATTTGGAAAGGAAAGGAAAATTGGCAGGAGGCTGTTGATATTATAAATCAGATCCGTACTCGTGCTAACTTGCCTGAAAAAACTATAGCTTTAGATGAGGAGGATGAAAGCTCAATGATGGAAAACTATTTATTGCCGGAACGTAATATTGAATTGGCGGCTGAAGGTAAGCGTTGGTATGACATGATACGTTATGCCAAAAGTAAGAACTATGCTCATAAATCAGCTTTTATTGCTTTGGTTCAGCAATACAATACAACAGCGAATGCTAGTTGGATACGTTCAGTTCTTCAGAATGAATATGCATGGTATTTACCAATTCACGCGGATGAAATTGAAAATAACAACTTATTGGTACAGAATCCATATTATGGAATAACAGGTAATAATTAATAAACAGCCATTTATGAAGACTTTAGGAAATATATATTTATTATTATTGGTTGCATTATTCAGTGCATGCAACGATCCCTATGAAGACTCTACTTATCAGGTTTATGATATGAATCCGGTATCGTCTTATCTGGAAACTCGTTCTGATGAATTTTCCGAGTGGATCACCGTATTGAAGTATGCAGATTTGTTTAATGCCGTGAATCAGGCTTCGTCTTATTTTACGGTATTGGTTCCTACAAATGAAGCTGTGCGCAGTTTCTATACTAAAAAGAATGTATCTTCTATTCAGGAATTGGGAAAAGACTATGCCCGTAGTCTTGCTGAATATCATATCGTGAATGATTCTATCAATCTGAATACTTTTGTTCAAGGAGGTAAACTGGAAGCTAAAACTCTTTCGGATGATTATCTTTCCGTCTCTTTTGATGAAAGTTCGGAGGCTGGAGGATTTAATTCAATTTATGTGAATAAAGAAGCGCATGTAAAGGAACTGGCTATCCAAGTGTCTAATGGATATGTGTATGTATTGAATGATGTGATGTCTCCTTTGGTGGAAAGCCTATATGAACGTATCAGTGAAAGTAGTAATAAATACTCCATTTTTGTTGATGCTTTGGAACAAACAAGTTGGAAAGACAGTTTGAGTACTATTTACGATGAAATAAGGCAGGAAGATAATACGGTTATTCAGCAAAAACGGAATTATACGTTGCTGGCTGTATCAGATGATACCTATCGTTCTGAAGGAGTTACTTCTGTTGCTGATCTGGCTGCTAAAGTAGGTGCAATAGGAACAGACTATAAAGATAAAGCAAACGAATTATTTCGCTATGTGGCATATCATGTGATTGGTGGAAGTTACTCTGTTTTTGATTTCAACAATTTTAGTGGAGGTGCAACTACACGATTGTGGACTACCAAAGCAGATGCAGTATTGGAAGCATCTATGCAGAGTGGCAATAAGTTGTATTTTAATTATAAAGGAGAAATTGATGGTCAATCGGTGAAAGCGATGTTTGTTGAAGACGGTTCCGATGTACAGGCTAAAAATGGTATTTTACATGAAATAGATAGCTGGTTGCCTTTGTGGGAATCCGAGATTCCGGTGCGCGTAGAATGGGACTTTGCTGATTATGAGGAGGTAGCTTCTTGGGTGAATGGTGGTTATGGTGATCCGGACCAAAAGTATCAGACGGCAGATGAAAAAGAGCGCCAGTCGGATGTCTCTTCGCTCTCTTGTTACACCGTAGATGCCAGGAGCACTCTTACATCTCTAGATGGTCAAAACGGCGGATATTATCGCGTGGGCTATGCAACTCCGAAGACAAAAGGCTCGGACTGGATCAATTGTAAAAATACAGATCATATCTATTTGAATTTGGGATATAATGGTTCCGTTACCATGAAAACACCAATTCTGATAGCTGGCAAATATAAAGTGACGTTGAAAGTTACTTATGCAAAATCAATGGATTTTATGCGTACAATGACTAGTGGAAGTAATGGAGGTAAAATTAAGTTTACATTTGATGATGACACCGATACAGATGTCGAAGTTCCTATTTATGCGAGTATTACAGCCAATGAATTAGGACGTTATGATGTAGTTATTTATGATGAGATTGAATTCTCAAAGACGAAGGTTCATTCTATGAAGATGTTGGTTGCCGATCCGGCTGCTTCTTCTCATAACAAGTTCCGTATCCAATTAGATTATATGACTTTTGAACCGATAATTGAAGATGAATAGACACATACTTATGAAAACTATAAAATATATATTGTCATCTATATTGCTGATAAGTGGTATATATGCATGTAATGATGACTGGGATTCTCATTATTCCCAGGAAGAACAGGTAGTGAATAATGTAAATATTACAGTAGTCAACAAGTCGGCTGTTGATTATTTACAGTCGCAACCGGAATTGAGTTCCATGTACCAATTGTTCAGTGAAACAGGAGTGCTGGATGAAATGGTTGAGAAGAATTTGTTGTTCACTATTTTAGTGGTTAGTGACGAGAATGCATTATCTCGTGCAGTTGCTACAGATGATAGAACTTTTTTGGCTAAATCACACATTTCGGATATTTCTCTTTCTCCGTCTAATCTGTCGGATGGACAACGTGTGTTGATGTGGAATGGAAAATATATTAATGTGTCGAAGGTAGAAAATGAAGATAATGATACTTCTATCTCGTTCAACGGTATAGCTGTGAAAAAGATAACGAAGGTGAACAATGGCTATGTTTATGAAATGGAGGATTATGTGGAAACTCCTAAATCATTATATGAGTTGATTGAAGGGTTAGGAGATGATTATTCTATTTTTAGGGAGATGATTATGGAGCGTAATCAGTTGACATTTGATAAAGAGGCCAGTAAAATTATAGGTGTCGATGAAACCGGAAGTAACGTCTATGATTCTATTTTCACGGTTACTAATCCTTATTTTGAGGCTGAAGGTTTTAATATGATGTCAGAGTCATTATCAGCGACTGTATTGATTCCTTCTAATGAAGTTGTCAATCGTGCGTTGGCTACAGCCCGTAACAAAATACAGGAATGGGGAATGCAACGGGAGGACTCTATTCTGAAAAACTGGACTTTTCAATCAATGTTCTTTAATAAAAAACTTACTAAATCGGATTTTGAAGATAATATAGACTTGAATTCTATTTTTAGTAAACAGTGGCGAACTACAGTACAAGAGGTGGATTTGGAGAATCCTGTATCTCTTAGTAATGGTGTTGCATATTATGTGAAAGAACTGAAGATTCCTACTAATGTATTGATTTATCGTGTCAAAGATTTTATGAGATGGTATGAGTATCTGTCAGAAGAAGAAAAAACGCTTTATTTTGATAGCGAAAATCTAACTTTTGATAAAATGGATACGAAAGTGACAGCATGGTCAGGTTGGCCTGGTGTTTTCCCAACTATAATCAATCGCGTCGTACGTTTTAAATTAACAGATTCTGCTACTAAAGAGTACACATTGGATTTTACAGGTTTTAGTTATGATGAAGTAACTAAAGTCGCTGCTCCGTATAAGATACCTCCTGGTGAATATGATTTGTGTTTGGGATTTGAGCAAAAAATGGGACATGACGTGGAAGTTTCTTTTAATGGAGAGTATGTAGGAACAGTTACAGCCTCTCAACTGACGAAGACTGATTGGCACTATGATCGTGGCGGACAGGGATATCCTGAAGGGTATGACACTTCTAAAGCGACAGATAAAAATAAAACAAAGTACGATCGTGATGGAGCAAAAGTTGGTGTAGTCACTATTGGAGGCACTCAACCGGTAAATGTGGTTATTAAATTCCATGGAATAAACGCAAGCAAATGTTGCTTCCACCACTGGTGTCTGAGACCAACAAAGAACTGTTATTAATTTTGATAAGGAATCAATATGAAGACAATAAAAATCATATTTACAACTTTGCTGTTATTACTGTCGGTTGCCAGTGTATATGCGCAAGGACGTAAAATTAGCGGTAAAATACTTTCACCGCTGAATAAACCGATTGAAGGGGCTATCATTTCGGCTGTAGGAAGTAAAGATGCGAAAACCGGAGTTGACGGAACTTTCAAAATGGAGTTGAAAGAGAATACGACTCAAATTTCAGTGTGGGCAGCTGGTTATTATCCGGAAACTCGCTTGGTAGATGATAATTCACAAGTGGTTATTCTGATGATGCCGGAGAGCACATATAAATATAATGAATCGGCTGTATTACCTATGAGAATCGAAAGTTCCCGTCCGGAACTGACTTCTGCGGTGAATATCAATAAAAAAGATTTCACGCAGGGAAGTATGAAGATAGATCGGGCTTTGGCAGGACAGGTAGCAGGCTTGAAGACCACCCGTGCAGGTGGTATGCCAGGTGAAGGAAGTTATATGAACTTGCGTGGTATTCGTTCTTTTGTAGGTTCAAATGCTCCGCTTGTGGTAATTAACGGTGTACCCTATTTACCTGATTCTCGTGAATCACAATTGATAAATGGATTTTCGAGAGATATATTTCAGGCATATAATATTCAAGATATTCAAAATATCACTGTACTAAAAGGAGCGGAGGCTTCTATGTATGGTTCGATGGGGTCGAATGGTGTTATTCTAATTGAAACAGATGGTGCAACTTCCGATAATTTGGATACGCGGGTCAGCTTTTATGGGCAGTATGGGGTGAATTGGAATAATAAACGTATGCCATTACTTACAGGTAATGATTACAAATCTTACCTTTCGGATATTGGTATGACTTATTTCGGTAATATGGAAGGATTTTTCTCGGAATTTCCTTTTTTGAGTGATCCCAATAGTAAATACAATTACTTGTATAACAATACCACAGATTGGCAAGATGAAATTTATAAAAATGGTTTTGTAACAGACAACCTGTTTCGTGTAGAAGGTGGTGATGCTATTGCCAAATATGACCTTTCATTAGGATATGCGATGGAAAATGGACTGATGGATTACACTAAAAGCCAGCGTTATCATACACAATTGAATACAAATGTTTTGATTAGTAAATGGGTGGAGATGACAGCGACAGTCGGTTTGGCTTATCTGACAGGTAATTATCAGCAACAAGGAATGGATAATGTTAGCAATCCGATCTTAGCAGCTTATTCGCGTGCTCCATTGTTAAGTCCTTATAAGAAAGATATTGATGGTAATATTTTGGATACTTACTCTACTTATTACTATGGTAATTCAACGAATATGGATTTTGCGGTAAGCAATCCATTGGCTATCGTCAATACACTTGATGGTCGTAACCGACAGTATGATGTAAATTTCAGACTTGGATTGGTTTACAAGCCTTTCAATGGATTATCGTTCAATGGTACATTTGGAATGTTTTATAATTATAATAAAGAACACCTATTTATTCCCGGACTATCAGATAAGAGTATTTTGCCGATTGTTGATCAGTATGGTAATGCAGAAAATACCGTGAAGGAAGGTGTAGGTGAAACTTTGAACATTTTCGCAAATGGTAATGTACGTTATCAGAGACTTTTTCAGGGTATCCACCATTTGAATATTCTTGCTGGTGCTCAAATGTTGATTACTCAAAATAAGTATGAAGGTGGTGCAGGCCGTAACACTCCGAATGATTTTTATCAAACATTGGGAGATACAAAAACAATCGGACGCTACTTTTACGGTTATCAGGAAAAATGGAACTGGGCGAATTTTTATGCTCATGCTGATTATACCTATCGTGATATGGTAGCAGCTTCTTTGAATGTGGCGGCTGATGGTGCGTCCTCTGCCGGTACTTATGGAAACCACTTTTATATATATCCTTCCGGTGGTGTGACTTTGCTCGGAAAAGGTTGGTTGCCATTGACTAACTCTACATTAGTAAATCGCTTAAACTTGCGTGCGGAATATGGTTTGTCCGGTAATAGCCGTTTCTCTTCCAATCTTGGAAAATATTATTATACAAGTTTGCCTTATATGACTACTTCCGGTATTGTTCGTGCCAATATATCAAACACCACTTTGAAACCGGAGAAGAACATACAATTTAATCTTGGATTGGATATGAGTCTGTTGCGTAATCGTTTGGAAGTGACATTGGATTATTATAATAATCTGTCCAAAGATGTCATTTTTGCAGTACCTCATACATCGGCACTTGGTTCTCTAAACTATTATGCAAATTGTGGAGAAATAAAAAATAGAGGTGTAGAACTGGCAGTGCAAGCTTCTTTGGTTCGTACACGTGATTTCGAATGGATTATAGGTGGTAATATTGCCCGCAATGAATCGGAGGTGGAGTCATTAGGAAACACATCACAATTGATTAATAGCTATAGTGATGGTGCGCAGTTGGTTTCCCGTGTAGGAGAGTCTCCTTATCAGTTCTATGGTTATCAGACGCTTGGGGTATTCTCTACACAGGCTGAAGCAGATGCTGCTAATCTGGTCAATCAAAAAGGACAGGCTTATCAGGCAGGAGACATCCATTTTGTAGATCAGAACGGTGATGGGCGTATCGATAGTAAAGATCGTGTCTCTTTAGGCAGTGCCGCACCGAAGTATTTCGGTGGCTTTTTTACACGAATCAGTTATAAATCTTTTGCATTGTCTGCAGAATTCTCTTATTCAAAAGGGAATCAGGCTTATAATGGTGTGAGACGTAGTTTGGAATCACTTTCTACTTTTGGCAATCAAAGTGCGGCAGTTGTAAACCGCTGGTCGTTGGAAGGACAACAAACTAATATTCCTCGTGCTCAATGGAACGACCCGATGGGTAACAATGACTTTTCGGACCGTTGGATAGAAGATGCTTCTTTCTTGCGTATGAAGAATGTTACATTTAGTTATAGTTTTGATAAGAAATTCTTGAATTTCTTCCGTTCCGGTACATTGTATGTAACAGGTGAGAATCTGTTGACAGCTACAAAATATTTAGGGTTGGATCCTGAATTCTCTTATTCTTATAGTGATGCTATGCAAGGATTTGACTATGCGAAAATGATGCAGCCTAAATCAATTAAATTTGGTGTTAATTTGAACTTTTAAGGATGATGAAAAAGAATATATTGAAATATGTGTTACTAAGTATGACATTCTTCTTAGGCGCATGCAACGATTTCTTCAATGTCGAGACGAAGAATGTATTAGATCATGACGGATACATCACCGAAGAAAGTGAGATGTATTCGGGGTATATAGGTATTATGACCAAAGTACAAGCCATTGGAGACAAAGTGATCTATTTGACAGATACACGTGGTGAATTGCTGGAACCAACTAAGAACGCTCCTAGTGAGTTGTATAGTATCTATAATTATGATACAGACCTGACAGGAAATTCGTATGCCGATCCGGCTGCTTATTACGATGTAATTATAGCATGCAATGACTACTTGTCAAAGTTGTATGATTATAAAACAGAAAATCCGGCAGCTATTAATCTGGATCATTATAAAGCTTTGGTTAGTTGTACACTTCGTGTGAAAGCGTGGATATATCTTACATTAGGTAAGATTTATGGAGAGGCTGTCTGGTTTAATGAACCGATTCGTGAGATGAAAGATTTGAATGACTTTCCTGTGAAAAATTTGGATGAGATAGTGGAAGGCTGCCTTGATTTATTAACTAAAGGGTTTGATGGAATAGATGGCACGAATACAATGTCATGGAAAGAATGGCTCGATCCTGATACGGAAACAGCAGAAAGTACATATCGTTATTGGGACTATATGACACCAGAATTCTTTGCATTATATGGAGAGTTATGTTTGTGGCATGGTGACTACCAGAAAACAGTGAATGTTATTTTGAATACAATGAATGCAAAGTTTGCCAGTACGGTGAATGATGCAACACAGTATATGCATAATGTGAAGTTGACAGGTACATATAGTAAGATTTGGGATAATACTAATCCTCAACCACAAGAGACTGTTTCTGCTATTATCTATAATTATCAAGGAAACCAAACTAATAGTTTGTTGAAACATTTTGGGACAGAATCACCCAATGAGTATCTGTTGGCTCCGTCACAGGTAGGAATGGATCGTTATACTGATCCGGATTTTAATCCGCTTGGAGGTGCTACTTCGGATAAGCGTTCTACTTATTATTTTGCGAAAGATAAAAGTGGTAATTATGTTATCCAAAAGTATCGTCCGTCAAATAGCACAGCGCGTACCTATGCTTATCAAGATGATGTGCATATTTATATTTATCGTGGCAGTGAGCTGTATTTCATGTTGGCGGAGGCTCTCAATAATTTGGGACGTGTAACGGAAGCATCGGCATTGATTAATCAGGGAGTGAATGGAAGTTTTCCGAATGGTGGAGTGACATGGGATGGTTTTACAGATGACTGGACCGGAGCTAGTACGTTAGGTACTCGTCGTTATCCGGACCTGGGTATTCGTGGGGCGTTTAACTTAGGTAATCGTGAGTTTACACGTGGAGATGCTAGAGCTAATGATGAAGCGATTCTTGATGAAATGATGCTTGAGTTTCCGGCAGAAGGAAAGATTTATCCTACTATGATTCGTATGGCACGTCGCTACAATGATCCAAGTATTATAGCTGATCGTGTTTGTCCGAAATATGCTGATCCGGAAGCTATTCGTGCTAAGATTAATGCAGAAGTTGGTGGAAAAGCAGGTTATTTCGTTCATTGGAATTTAAAATAAAGATCCTCAAATCATCCTTTGGTTTGGATTATTAGGGTGGAGTGACGCGGGTTTTTGAATGAGAATCCGCGTCATTTGTTTCAAAAATAAATACTTTTGTAAATAACAATAATAAAGAAAAATGAAAACATTCGCAGTATCTATTGCAGCACTTTTTATTTGGACAGCTTGCGGAGATGGAAATCAGCCGATAATTGACCGCGAGGCATTAGTAGAAAGGAATAGTCCTGTTGTGACGGCATTCGATTCATTAGCTTCACTTTCTGTAGGAAATGGAGAATTTGCTTATACGGTAGACATAACCGGATTACAGACGTTTCCGGACAATTATAAAAAAGGAGTTCCATTGGGAACGCAGAGCCAGTGGGGCTGGCATAGCTTCGCCAATCCGGACCGGCTTACTCCGGAAGAAACCCTGAAAGAATACGATTTTGGCAGGGGAAAGAAAGAACTTTACGCTACTCAATTCAAAGAAGAAGGCAGACAACAGGATGCCGCTAATTGGTTTCGTGTCAATCCGCATCGTCTTCATTTAGGAATTGTCGGCTTTGACGTGGAAGAAGGTACGGATATTGGACAGGTAACTGACGTTCATCAGAAACTTTGCTTGTGGGATGGAAAAATCGAAAGTCGGTTTAAATTAAACGGTGAAGATTATCAAGTGGAGACAGTCTGTCATCCTTCTAATGATATGATTGCTGCAAATATTACCTCTAAGGCGCATACCGGGATTTGTTTTCGCTTTCCGTATCCTACGGGCGCTCATTGTGATGATGCATGTAATTGGGAAGCCGTTGATAAACATACAACGACTATTGTTACTCAAAATGAATCTTCCGCAGTTTTGAAACATACTTTAGATAGCACAGAGTATTTCGTAATTTTGTATTGGGAAGGGAAGGCTACTTTCAATGAGAAAGCAAAACATTATTTTGTCCTGACTCCGATGGACGATCATTTAGCTTTTACATGTGCTTTTACTAGTACAGCTCCTTCAACGCAGCCTGTTACTGTAGCACAAACTCAAGAAGAAGCAAAAAACTATTGGAACTCGTTTTGGAAGGAAGGCGCAGCTGTTGACTTTTCGGCATGTACAGACCCACGGGCCAAAGAACTGGAACGGCGTGTGATACTTAGCCAATATTTGCTTGCTATTCAGAGTGCAGGTACTACTCCTCCGCAAGAGACGGGGCTTACCTATAATTCGTGGTTTGGCAAATTTCATCTTGAAATGATCTGGTGGCACGAAGCTCAATTTGCTCTTTGGAATCGTAGCAACTTACTTGACCGTACATTAGGTTGGTATGAAAAGGCTGAACCGATAGCGCGTCAAATAGCCCAAAGACAAGGGTTTGATGGTGTTCGCTGGATGAAAATGACCGATCCTTCAGGAACAGAAGCCCCTTCCAAAGTAGGAAGTTTTCTGATTTGGCAACAACCTCATTTAATTTATTTGGCAGAATTACTTTATCGTGCTGATCCGACTAAAGAAGTATTGGAGAAATATAATCGTTTGGTACAGGAGACTGCAGAATTTATGTACTCTTTTGCTACATACGATGAACTGGAAGGACGTTACGTATTGAAAGGTGCCATTCCTGCACAAGAAACGTTGCGTGCTGCAGAAACAGTTAATCCTCCTTTCGAACTTTCTTACTGGCATTTTGCCATGCAGACCGCCCAACAATGGCGTGAGCGTATGGGACAGCAACGTAGTCTGGAATGGGATGAAATGATCGACAAACTTTCTCCTTTGGCATCTAATAAAGAAGGGCTTTATCTGGCTGCCGAAACAGCTACAGATACCTATAAAGACATTCGTTATACTTCCGACCACATGGCTGTATTAGGTGCAGTTGGTATACTTCCGATGAATAAACTTATCCGGGAAGATTATATGAAAAATACATTGCACTGGATCTGGGATAACTGGAATTGGGGTAAAACCTGGGGATGGGATTATCCGATGACGGCTATGAATGCTGCCCGTTTGGGTGAACCGGAAAAGGCCGTCGGAGCTTTACTGATGGATAAACGCACAAACACATACTTGCCGAATGGTCATAATTATCAGGACGGTCGTTTACGTATTTATTTACCGGGTAATGGCGGCTTGCTGACTGCTATTGCGATGATGTGTGCCGGTTGGGACGGATGTACGGAGACTAATCCGGGATTTCCGAAAGATGGAACTTGGAATGTCCGTTGGGAAGGATTGAAGCCATTACCATAATCAAACACAAAAAAATATGAGTTATTTTCATCTGAATCTTATTTTAAAAGGAAAGCTGACTGTTTGTTGCCTCTTGATGTTGTCGGTGATACCATTAAATGCTCAAAGAGAGGCAAAGCAGATCGGTGACTTTAAAGAATCCATCTCCTTGAATGAACATCTGCGAGGTACAAAAAGGACGTTGCAATATTGTCCCGATGGTGATGAGTTTGTTTGTGTCAATGGTAAGAATCGGTATACCCGTGCTTTGTACGGTAGTCACAGTCCTTTTCGTGTAGAAACAAGTGACCGACCGGTTTTTGCTTTTTATAATAACGGACGCGGAGGAAATATAAGTTTCAAAGTCATTCTTCGTGACGGAACAGAATTGGCGCTTGATCGCACCGGGTATTGTGAATCCCGTTATTCGGCTGGAAAACGTACCTATTATTTGACAGACCCGTCTTGGGGAAAAGGAGAACTGCGTATTTCAGTATTGGCATTAGCCGATATGGATGGAGCTATTTGGCGTTTTTCTCCTTCGAATATGCCTAAAGGAGCTATACTTCGTTGGCAACATGGGGGAGCTACCGGAAAACGTTTGAGTCGTAATGGAGATATGGGGGTAGATCCGGCTGATTGCTTCGAACTTCCTGCCGAAGCGACTGACCTTGTCACAGGTGAACTTGCTTTGCAGAAAGAAGTATACTTGGTACGTGGGGAGGTTCCCGAAGGCTATAATGTCCGTAAACTCTATCAACAAGCGGAGGCAGCCTCTTTGGCGTTGGCTTCTCATTTGAAGATAGAAACGCCGGACCCTTATTTGAACACGTTGGGTGGTGCATTGGTCGCAGCTGCCGATGGAATTTGGGACGGACAGGTTTGGTTGCACGGTGCTATTGGCTGGCGTATGCCGTTAAGTGGGTGGAGAGCCGGATATACTGGTGATGCCTTAGGTTGGCATGACCGGGCACGGACTCATTTTGATGCTTATGCAGCCAGTCAGGTGACTGATGTCCCGAATACAATACCTCATCCGGCACAGGATTCTACAATGAATCTGGCGCGTTCGGAAAAACGTTGGGGAACTCCTCAATATAGTAATGGGTATATTTGCCGGAATCCTGAACGTAACAACCAGATGCACCACTATGACATGAATCTTTGTTACATGGATGAATTGTTATGGCACTTCAACTGGACGGGAGATACTGCGTATGTCCGCAAAATGTGGCCTATGATTACCCGCCATCTAGCTTGGGAAAAATTAAATTATGATCCGGACAATGATGGTTTATATGATGCATACGCTTGTATTTGGGCAAGTGATGCGCTTTACTACAACAGTGGCGCAGTCACCCATTCGTCGGCTTATAACTACCGTGCCAATAAAATGGCAGCTTTTCTTGCTTCTTTGATAGGCGAAGACCCTTCACCTTATCAGAACGAAGCCGAGCAAATATTGAAAGCGATGAATAAGCGTCTTTGGATGCAGGGCAAAGGTTGTTGGGCGGAATATCAGGATTTTATGGGACATCGCCGGCTTCACGAAAGTCCGGGATTATGGACTATATACCATGCACTCGATAGCGACGTTGCCGATCCTTTTCAAGCTTATCAGGCTACACGGTATGTTGATACGGAAATACCACATATCCCCGTGTATGCCGATGGACTGGAAGAGGGGTATGCAACGATTGCCACTACCAATTGGTTACCTTATTCCTGGAGTATCAATAATGTGGCTTTCGCAGAGGTGATGCATACAGCTTTGGCCTATTTCCAGGCAGGACGTCCGGAGGAAGCATATCGATTGATGAAAAGTTCATTTCTGGATGGTATGTACTTAGGTAACAGTCCCGGCAATTTGGGGCAAGTCAGCTTTTATGATGCTGCCCGTGGAGAGTGTTATCGTGACTTTGGAGATCCGATAGGGGTAGCTTCCCGATTACTGGTACAGGGGTTGTATGGCATTTTACCCGATGTATTGAACGGGAAGATGGTGATTCGTCCGGGATTTCCTGCAGGATGGTCAAAAGCTTCTATTTCTTTGCCTGACATAACCTATCACTTTGTCAGGGAGAATGATACAGATATTTACCGGATAGAGCAACGTTTTAAGGCACCTTTGGCATTGACATTACAAGTGAATGTCGGAAGAGAAAGGATTCATTCTGTGAAAGTAAATGGGAAAGAAGTTGACTGGAGCTTTGCGGAAGCTGCTTCCGGTTATCCGGTGGTTGTTATTCCTGCTTCTTCTGCCCAAAAAGCAATTGTCGAAATTGTGTGGGGAGGAAACAGACTGAATCCGGTTCTGCCTGAAATACAGGCGGAGGCTTTAGTGGAGATCCGTATTCCATCCATTTTAGGGGCGGTATTCGGTGAAATATATGATCCGCAGGGAGTGCTGATACAACCGAATGTTAGTAATACATCTATAAGAAGTAAGGTCAATGATCATTTGGGGCATCATACATTCTTTGTTCGCATGAAACAAGGACAGATGGAATGGTGGCAGCCTGTAAACGTACAGATTACGAAATCGGAAAAATCACCGGTCATTCTTCCTTTCTCACAGGTGAATACGTCAGAGTGCCGGATGATGAATATGGATTCTTTGTTCAATGCGAATGTGACTGATATTTTCCGGAATGAGTATCTGACACCCCGTTCGCCTTATACCACTTTGCAACTTCCTGTTCAGGGCATTGGCGAGTGGTGTCATCCGAAATTAACTGCTGATATTGATGATGCAGGTTTGCGTGCCTTGGTACGTGATGAGATGCTGACTACCAAACTGGGTGTGCCGTTCCGAACATTGGCTCAAGGAAGCAATATTGCTTTTACTTCGTTGTGGGATAATTATCCCGACAGTTTGAGTATTCCGCTTTCCGGTCGGGCTTCTCATGCCTATTTAATGATGGCAGGCAGTACCAACCACATGCAGTGTCGCATTGCTAATGGTATTGTTCGTGTATACTATACAGATGGAACTTCTGATGTATTGGAATTAGTGAATCCGGATAACTGGTGTCCTATTGAGCAAGATTTCTATGTTGATGGTCAGGCATTCACCGTTGTTTCTCCCCGTCCTTATCGCATTCATTTTAAGACGGGTTTGGTTAGCAATGACTTGGGAAAGAACTTAGGCATAAAGGGTGTTTATGGACGTTCCATCGAGGGAGGAGCAGGTGTACTTTTGGACATGCCTCTGAATCCTTCCAAAGAGTTAAGTCATCTGACGTTGGAAACACTTTCAAACGATGTTGTTATCGGTTTGATGGGAGTTACATTGCAATAAAATAAAAATAACATATTAATAAAAGGATAAGAATTATGATGAGAAGAACTATTAATTTACTACTGATGTTGCTTTTTGTGGCAGAGGTAACATCTGCGAATACTGTTGATTTTGATAAAGCATTTAAAGAAAGCGCCCGTATCGAAAAACAGATTAAACGGACCTCTTTCCCGAAACGAACATTTCTTATAACTGATTTTGGAGCAAAAACGGATGATGAGGCTAATCCTTGCCATGAAGCCATTAATCAGGCTATTCTACAGTGCAGTCTGTCAGGAGGTGGCACGGTAATTGTTCCTAAAGGTACTTTTTATACCGGACCTATTACTCTAAAGAGCAATGTGAATTTCCATCTCGAAGAGGGAGCTGTTTTGAAATTCTCTACAGATCAAAGCCTTTATTTTCCTGCTGTTTTAACCCGTTGGGAAGGAATTGATTGCTATAATGCTCACCCCTTGATTTATGCTTATGGTGAAAGCAATATTGCCATAACCGGAAAAGGGATTATCGATGGACAAGGTAGTATGGAAACTTGGTGGCCGATGTGTGGAGCCGTAAAGTATGGTTGGAAAGAAGGCATGGTGGCTCAACGCAATGGAGGTCGTGAACGTCTGTTGATGTATGGTGAAACATCGACTCCTGTCTACAAGCGTCTGATGAAGCCGGAAGATGGTATGCGTCCGCAGCTATTGAACTTACATTCCTGCCACACCATCTTGATTGAAGGTGTTACTTTGTTAAACTCTCCATTTTGGGTGATTCATCCTCTTTTCTGCGAGAGCTTGATTGTTAGCGGAGTGACTGTTTTCAATCGTGGACCTAACGGAGACGGATGTGATCCTGAATCTTGTAAGAATGTGTTGATTGAGAATTGTACATTTGACACGGGTGATGATTGTATTGCCATTAAATCAGGACGTAATGAAGACGGGCGTAAATGGAATATTCCCAGTGAGAACATTATCGTACGTGGTTGCATGATGAGAAATGGACATGGAGGAGTAGTGATCGGCAGTGAGATTTCCGGTGGTTACCGTAACTTGTTTGTAGAAGACTGCCGAATGGATAGCCCGAATCTGGATCGTGTCATTCGTATTAAGACGAGCACTTGTCGCGGAGGACTTATAGAAAATGTATTTGTTCGTAATGTAACGGTAGGACAATGTCGTGAAGCAGTGCTGCGCATCAACTTGCAATATGAGAATCGGGAAAAATGTAAGAGAGGTTTTGACCCGATTGTTCGTAATGTGCATTTGAAAAATGTGACTTGTGAGAAGAGTAAATTAGGTGTGCTTATTATCGGATTGGAGGATGATAAACATGTATATAACATCAGTGTAGAGGATTCTCATTTTAATAATGTAGCCAAAGGAGCAAATGATATTAAAGGGGCGAAAGATGTAACTTTCAAGAACCTTTATATCAATGGTGAATTGGTGAAATAGGATATAGTTGTAATAGATAAAATAACTATGGATGAAGAAGAGTGGAAGACTGCCTATGATGTACAAATCTATGTTACATCTTTATCCGCAATAAGCGATTGCAATTGGAATAAATTAGAACTCTGGGTAAATTTTCATCAAGATGGTTTTATCTATAAGTTGAGACATTATTACCCTGTACTTTCAGAAGATGATATACATGTCATTCTTTTGTTACGTATTGATTTTAGTAATGCGCAGATTTCAGAGTTATTCCATATTCTAGGAAGTTCTTTTCGAATACGCCGTAGTAGATTGAAAAAGAAAATGAATGTTTCTTGTAAATCTATTACCGATTTTATTAAATCGTTGCGTTTGGAATGATCTTTTTTGTAAAAACCATATACAAATGCGTATACATTAACTATGTATACGCATTTGTATATGGTTGATTTTTGTATCTAAACTTAAAATATCGTTTTTTTACACAAGCTGTCATTGTGTAAGCCTTTATACTTACATACTTTTTTATTATTAGCAGCTAGATAACTAATTTTTATTGTTAACTTATAACTATTTCTTATGAAACATTCAACACAACTAATTCGAAGCTTGCTAGGGCTTACTGTTCTTCTGGCTTCTTGTCAAGTGGACGACTCACCTGGTATCTTATCTGACAGTGAAGCTCAATTATTCGTATCAGAGGCGTGTAATTATTATGAGCAAACTATCTCTGAAGCTGCAGAAAAAAGTAAATTAGTGCAAAACAAAAATATGTCACCCGGGGAAGTTACTCCTTGCTGGCATAAAGCTCACATTAAGCAGGATGCAAATTATGAGTATGTATATGTACCTATTATTGCCGGAAACAACTACATACGCCGAGTTAAAATAGGCAAACAGGGAGAGAAGAAGAACTACAGAATTCCGATTTCGCAAACACTGTGTGTACGGAGAGATAAAACGGGTAATTATGATGCAGCTTATGTGACGATAATGCCGTCCCTGAATTATTATCGTGCCAACAAAAGTACTTTCACTGAAAAGGTTATCCATGATAAAAGTCTATATGGCAATTTGTCCGGATATGTAGTGTATAACAACATAGTGAGCAGTAAGATGATAGTGGCAGACAGAGTAAAGTCTGGAAAGTGCTTATGGTCATATTCACCCGCTACATTCAAAGATAAAGCATTATCCCGGAAAATCAAAAAAGAGATCTTTCAAAATATTAATAATATTGGGATGAGCCTCACCCGAAATACGATAGACGGAGGATGGCTTGAAGAAGTTGACATAACACCGGATGGTGAAGATGATGATGATGATGACGAGGATTATTTTTGTGGCTTTTGTGCACAGTATGTACCTTATGGTCATATTTGTTCAGAGGATGAAGAGGTAGAGGAGATTCCTTCTGGTGGTGGAGTCTGGGGAGGAGGAGGCGGTTCGCCTGGTGGTGGATCATCAGGGGGAAGTTCTTCCGATCGTCCTTCTTTCATAAGTCTTCCTCCTTTTAGTACAATTACAGAGAAATTCAAAATCGTTGCTAAAATGGAGCCTATTGATGTAGCAAAATTAATAGGTGGAAAGGTACTTGTTAATTATCAAGGTAATCCAGCCTTTGTGAACGGATGCACAGTTAGATTAAGCTATGCATTAAATTATGTGTGGAGGAAGCCATAAAATTCCATTTTCGTACGAAAAAACAATATCAGGAGATGCAGATCGTAATAGTCAGAATGAATGGTATTATTATAAAGTTGCCGATATAATTCCTTATCTTGATGGAAAATATGGTACACACCAGACTGTCACCTTGGAGGATATTAAAGGAAAAACTGGAATTATTGGACAAACAGATTGTGGTTGGGGTGCTGGAGGACATGTAGATATTTGGGATGGAACAAATACCATATCATCAGATCATCCGTACTATGAGTGTAAAAATCTATATTTTTGGAATCTTAAATAAAAGAAAGACATGAAAATAAATATTATAATAACAATACTTTTAGTGTTCATCTCAATGAACATGTATGCCCAAGATAACAAACTGTATATTTATTATTATCCTAATTTCGAGGCTGTTGATGCAACCCTTGGCTATGTAGATTCGAGTGGGAAAGTTATTATTCCTGCAGGGAAATACCCCTATCTTTTTACTGATGTATTTGATAAAATAGCATTTGTTCTTCTTAAGGATAAGAAAGGTGTATATGCAATTGACAGAAGTGAAAAAGTCCTATTTCAAGTTTGTAGTTTTGAACTCGGTCCGGATATAATATCGAATGGCTTATTTCGAATTATAGAGAATGGAAAAATAGGCTTTGCAAATATGAATGGGAAAATAGTTATTAAGCCCAATTGGGGGTTTATATTCCCTTTTCAAGAAAATGGTCTTGCTATATTTTGTGAAAAAGGAAATTGGATATGGATAGATAAAGAACATAGAAAATTTTCTGGTGGAAAATGGGGAGCAATGGATACAAAAGGAAATATCGTAATCCCAGCTATGTATGATGACGGAAAAGAAAATTATTTAAAAAAAGACGGAAAATGGTATAAGGTGAAGAGCTCTGGAGATTTAGAACTGGAATAGAAAAGTCATTAAATAAAGAAATTGTGCGGGGTGGGTGTTAGAGGATATGTAGATATCTGGCATAGAACAAATATATACGTATCCTCCTCCCCTGTCATCTACTTATAAAACTGTATTTTAGTGCTTAAATTAATAGAGGCATACTCCCCTAAATATACCAGTGAAAAGATATGAACTTTAAAATGCTAAATACAAGAATGAATTTCATGCTTTATTTTTTGCAGATATGCTTATGGGGGATACTGTTGCTACCTATCAATTTTATATATAAAACAATCTTATCAGACTATATCTTAATCTCCATAGAAACTATTATATCCGCTTGCTTGGCAATTGTCTCATTGGGATTAGCTATAAGGAACAAAAGGTTTCCCGAAATCTCAATGGTGGACATCATTATTGCCTGTTATGCCGGATATATACTTTTCAACAGCTTCTTCATACGCCCATTACCTGTTACAAATCTTTTTCTACTTAAGTTTCTGTCTGTTTGCCTTATTTATATATCAATCCGAATGATGACGGATAAACAGCAGAGAACGGGAAGTTTATCCATCGCAATAATTGGAACGTTGGAAGCAGTATTGGTCATTTTGCAAAACTACGGATGGGTGGAAAGCGAGCATCTGTTGTTTAATTGTACCGGTTCTTTTTTCAATCCTAGTCTTGCCGGAGGATTTCTCGCTTGTTCATTCTGCATTTCCGTTTATCTTCTTATAATAACACGTATTTGTTTCAAAAAAATATGCTTATTCATAAGCGGTGTTTTACAGATAAACGCTCTTGTACTGACTCATTCACGAGCCGGATGGATAGCTGCCATCATAGGATTATGTTATCTTTTATGGCATACGGATAGCATTGTCATTCAACGAAGTAAAGCATTTATTAAAAAGAGTCTTATTGTCCAATGTATAATAATAGGTATTGCCATAATCGCAGCAATATCTGCTTATCAATATAAGAAAGCATCGGCAGATGGACGTTTGTTCATTTGGGGTATCTGTTTGGACATGAGTAAAGACAAACTAATAACCGGGCATGGGACAGGAATGTTCAGAGAGAAATTCCCCAACTATCAGGCTGCCTTCTTTATGCAAAATCCGGACTCTGACAATGTAGACTATGCTGGCAACCCTTTATATCCTTTCAACGAATATTTGTCGGTACTTGTCACGCAAGGACTAATAGGAGTAGCTTTTCTAATCTTGATTGTAAATTCTTTGTCCTTTCATTCTTCTTCCAAAGGTGTCCGACAACAAAGGGCTTTTCTTCTAACCTGGGGAATTTTTGCCTGTTTTTCATATCCTATGGCGCACTATCGTTTAATGATTCTGCTACCTTTTCTAATAGCACTACTTCCGATAAAGAGTAGGATATTAAGAAACCACCTCGGATTGTGGACAAAAATTATTATTTTAGGAGTAATCATATCAGGAATATATGTAGGAATAAGTGGAATACTTACTTATTCCAAACTTGAAAAAGCCTATAATAAACATGAACGTATTGCACAGGAACTTTATAATGATATAAAATATGATCTTACTTTATTGAATCATTATTATAATTCCATAGCGAATAAATTACCTGCTTGCGAGGAATTCTATTTATTAAAAGAATATGTAGAATTATATCCTTCATCTTACGGATTGTGTGAGCTGGGAAGAAGGTATAAAAGCCGAAAACTTTTTAGTCGTGCCAAAGAGTGTTTCATTTTCGCATACCATATCAACCCTTCGTTAATTGTTCCCCAATATGAACTGTTTCTATTATATCGGGAAGAAAAAAACATGAATCAAATGGTTGCTATTGGAGAACGAATACTACACCAGCCTGTCAAACAAGAGAACACAATATCCATTAAGATCAAAACAGAAGTAAGAAAAATACTTAGGGATCATTTAACTAAAAACATGGTAACAAAGTAATGAAGAAATTAATTTTATTTTTAGTATTGGGAGTATTACTGTCTTGTCAGAGTACAGATAATAGAAGATTGGAAAAGACGCTCGATTTGGCGCAATCTAATCGTGGAGAACTGGAAAAAGTAATCCAATATTATAGCCAGAATGAGGCTGACAGTTTGAAATTAAAAGCTGCTCGATTCTTGATTATGAATATGCCCGGACATTATTCTTTTATTGGCAGAAACTATGAAAATTATTGTAAAGCATCGGAGAAAATTATTTTCTCCAAAACCTCAATGAACAAGAAGGTTGACAAGCTAAACAAACTGATACGCCAATATCCGGCGGAATGTTTTGAAAGGGTAGAGGATTGTTCCATTATCACGGCAGATTATTTGATACAGAACATAAACATAGCATTTGAAGATTGGCAACGAGGAAACTGGGCTAAAGGAATTACTTTTAATGAGTTCTGCGAATATCTATTACCATATAAATGTACAGAGACACAAGCTTTTGATAATTGGCGAACCGTCTTGCGTCCCATAGCCAATGATACATTGCAAGACTTCGAACACAACGATCTTTGGAACAAAACCTCTTATTGGGCTGCCGAAGCCATTAATATGAAATTGCATGATACGGTAATTATACATGTGAGAAAAAATATGAACGGGCATTATTTATACAAAGTGCCATTCTGGTGTAATATACCTTCTAATTCATGCGAAACGAGGACTACAACTGCGTTGGCTATTTTAAGAAGTAAAGGTTTTCCTGTTTCCTATGATTTTATTCTACAATGGGCGACAAATAACAATGCTCATTCATGGTTAAGTGTACTGACAGACCATAACCGAAGAATTCCATGTGAGGGAGGGCATGAGCCTTTCTTGGCAAGTGTCCGCCCCGGAGAATGTAAGGGAAAAGTATATAGAAGAACTTACTCTGCCAATCCTGATCTGGTTTTAATGAACCAACATTCTTCAGATATTCCACCGGTATTTCAAGACTTGTTTATGAAAGATGTGACCGATGAATATGCTGCGACAGAATCTCCCGTATTTCCCGTTTTATCAGAGAAAAAGGAGTCAAAGGAAAAATACGCTTATCTAACGATTTTTAATGGTGTAGATTGGACTCCTATTGGCTTTAGCCGGATAAATAGTCGGAAAAAAGTGACTTTCGAAAAGGTTGAAAAAGGAGCGGTATATATGCCGGCATACTATATAGACGGTAAAATTAAACCGTTTAATTATCCGGCATTGTTAAATGAAAGAGGGAGATTAGAGTTTCTTATACCGGGCAAGGAGAATACACAAAGTATCTTCGTTAAACGAAAATATCCTTTAATTCGCAAAGCTTTTATTGCGGCACAACGTTTAAAAGGAGGTATGTTTCAGGCGGCTAATAAAGAAGACTTCAGTGATGCGAAAACATTGCATACGTTTGACGAATATAGTGTTTCTGGAAATATACTTATTTCTGATACTACCCGGTACCGGTATTGGCGCTATTTTAGTCCTCGACCCTTTCGCTGTAACATAGCTGAACTTATATTCTATACAGTAGGAAACAAAAAACTGACAGGTGAAATAATCGGTTCTGAAGAACGGAGTAGCAATCCAAATTATCTCCGGAAGGCTGCTTTCGATCTGAATCCATTATCATATTTTGCATCTAAAACGGTAAGAAACGGATGGGTTGGGTTGGATTTGGGGGAACCTAAGCAAGTAGAAAGAATTGGTTATATGATTCGCAATGATGGTAATAATATATGTGTTGGCGATACATATGAGTTGTTTTATTGGGATATAGATGGTTGGCATTCAATAGAGAAACAAATAGCAGATGATTTTGAACTGACATTTCACAATGTTCCGCAAAATGCTTTGCTGTTATTAAAGAATCGAAGTAGAGGAAAAGACGAACGAATCTTCTTATATCGAGATTCTAAGCAAATATGGTATTAATAGATTATGAAAAGTTTCGTTTCTTTCCATGAGTGCTCCGAATGATATGTAAAAGCCTTGCATTCGTATGGAGTAGTGAAATTAGCCGTATTGCCTTCCAGGACAAATCTATATATGTATACGCATTTGTATACGGTTGAAGTTTGCATTCTAATTTATAAATGTCGTCCTTTGTTACAACAAGAGTGATAAACTTTTATTTGCACTAATATTATGTAAAAATGAGCTCTTTATCTTATGTGATATGGACGAAACTGGAAAATGAGCTAAACGATTATTTACTAATATGAAGAAACGATTTAAGATTGTATTAAAGCCTATACTGAAATGATAAAGGCGAGAATAGAAGAATGTGAGCGAAGGAAGGGTAAGTATCCTATTTAGCATATCATTAAATGTTGAAATAATTATATCTATATTCTAATTTGTAATTGATATGAAAACAAAAAGGCAGGTCTTTATATTACTTGTTGTAGTGTTAGCGGGAATTCTCACTCTTTCTGCTCAAAACAGGAAGGAGCAAAGAGCGGAAGTCGTCAGAAATATTATCAGTTCAAAGAATTATAAGATATATGTGGACACTTACATCCCTCCATATAGAGATCCTAAACAATTGAATTACTTGGATTCGATAGAAATTAAAAATGATTCGGTATTTTCCGACCTCCTTTATCTCGAGGAATCTGATATTCCTTATAGCGATAGGGGAAATCAACTTATCTTTCAGGCTCCTATCAAAAAATATGTTATGGATATAGATGAAAAAGGGAATGCTCGTATCTGTTTTTCAACACGTACGACAGCAGACTATTTCAATTTTAAAATTGAGGTATATTCTAATGGAAGTGCGAACATCAATGTCACTATGCAACACAATCAAAGTGTAAATTATATGGGAGAATTGGATATGCGAAGAGAATGATCGAAATATACCCGCAATACCTGTAGACACTTCTCCGTGAAAAGTATCAGAATTGGAAGAATTATGCTGTGATACTGGAAAATGGAATAGAAGAGTGGGAGCGAGGCAAGGGAAAGTGTACTATTTTAGCGTATCATTAAAAATTGAAAAAGTATCTATATTCTAATTTGTAATTATTATGAAAACAAATAAACAAATTCTTATATTGTTTTTGATAATGTTGATAGGGGCTCCTATCCTTTCAGCTCAAAGCAAGAAAGAATATAATCCGGAAGTTATCGAAAAGATCGTTGCATCAGGAGACTATAAGATAAACGTAGGCACTTATATGCCTCCATCTGGGGAATACATAGAATTAGATTACCCCGAGAATTCGATAGAAATTAAAAATGATTCAGTCTTTTCCGATCTTTTTTTTGTTGAGGAATCTGATATACCTTATAGCGGCAGAGGAAATGAACTTCGCTTTCAGGTACCCCTCAAAAAATATACCATGGATATAGATAGGAAAGGGAATACACATATTAATTTTTCAGTACGGACAAAGGTTGATAAATTCAACTTTAAGGTTGTTGTGTATCTTGATGGAAGGGCGATTGTCAATGTTTTTATGCAACACCATCAAAATCACTTCCGGTCTTATGACTCATTCTCCCGGAATGCTGGGATTCGGAGCTAGTTACAGTATCAACAACTGGAATATTGATTTATATATGCGAACACCGTACAAGGCAGTCTCTAAAGGACACCTTCAACAAATTGGCTATGAAAGAAGAAGTGAAAGCCGAACACCTCGCGTCAGCGATCATGTGATTAGCTTATCAGTAAATTATCGTTTCACTTTTGGAAAGAAAAAACATAAATTCGACAACTCGGTTATAGAAGATACGAATCAGTCAACTATATCAAGAGATTAAAACAAATATATTATTGAACGGGAAAACTAATTGGTAAGGAGCATTCTTTAAAAAAACTAAATCAAAATAGCTCTTCTTAATATGAAGTTTGGGTGTAGTTGCTCTTTTGAAATTTAGTTGGGAAGCTCATAATGGTGCACAAAGTAATTAAATAGTGATTAACGGATTAGTAATTAATCGGTGTGGTTTTTAATTATTACAGAATAGAATGGATTTTCTCATCGGATATTTATTTTCAATCTTTCTATGTTTTCTTTCACCTTTTCTCTGTCTCTTCGATGAATAAGGAGTTTGCGGGTGAAGGGTAACAACTTCACCACCTCTTCACCTGTGGCGATTAGTTTCAAAAATAGTTTCACTGCTTGAAACGATTCGTTTCTCGGTGTGAAACACTTCGTTTCAAAGCATGAAACACTTTGTTTCTCGGCGTGAAACTTTTAGTTTCAAATAGGGTTGAAACTAATTACGAAATAGCTTTACTAATCTTGTTCAATGGTTAAATCAGGAAGCAGCTATTTGATTTGATTCACGATGAAGAGAAGGTGAAAGACCGACTATTCACCTGCAAACTCCTTATTCATCGAAGAAACAGAGGAAAGTGAAGGAGATGGAAGAATTGACCATGTTATAGAGAAAAGCATTGAATTGTTCATAACCGTACCGATTATGAACCAATGCAAATCATTGGTCAGTATATGGAAAAAATGACATAAATATGGATAATAATCCTTGTTTCGAAATAGCCTGCTAAGTTTTTTGTATTCATTATTCCTTTTGGCTAGTTTTGCTTGTGTAAATCTTAAAAAGTCATGAAACACATAACTAAAATAAAAGCAATTTTCGCTATTTTACTATTATATATTATAATAGTTCCACCATTATACGCCCAATCTATAAGTGTCCGTTCATTACCTGGCTATGTAAAAGCGATAAATCAATTCAATCAACTGAACCCTCAAGAAAAGGTGTATCTTCATTTTGACAATACTGGATATTATTTGGGTGATACTATCTGGTTTAAGGCTTATGCGGTATTTGCAGAGCAACTTCGTCCCACCACTTTAAGCAAAGTGTTACATGTAGAGCTGTTGACTCCACAAGGAATAATAGTGGATGACCGCCAATTAAAGCTTGAAAATGGCGAATGTCATGGTGAATTTGCCTTGAGTTCCCGTTATCATAGTGGGTTCTATGAAGTTCGTGCTTACACTCGAAGTATGTTGAATTTTGGTGACGATTGTATTTTTTCTCGTGTATTTCCTGTTTATGATTCTCCAGAAATAGAAGGGTATTATACTGATCGGAAGATGGATAGTGGTTTTGGCTTGAAAGACGAACGTAAAAAAAACACAAAAGCTAAGAAAGTCAACCTTTCCTTTTATCCTGAAGGAGGAAATGCTGTGGTTGGGTTACGTTCGAGAATCGGTTTCAAAGCTACAGGAGAGAATGGAGAAGATTTGAATATAACAGGTGCGGTATATGATTCTTCCGGTGAACTGGTTTCATATTTCTCCACTTATCACCAAGGCATGGGATTTTTTGAAATGATTCCTGATAAGATTACATATAAAATTGTAGCCGATTATGATGGAAAGAAATATGACTTTTCTTTTTCAAACATTATTTCTTCAGGATATGTGATGCGTGTGACAGATTTGGATGCAGAGACTTATCAGGTACATCTGCAAAAATCTCCGGACTTGCCGGCTGATACTTTAGCCGTTTCTGTATCATGTCGTGGTACAGTTTATTCAGCAGAAGCTTTAATTTTGGGTGATAAACCTTATATTTATCAATTGAATAAAGGAAAACTTCCTGCCGGTTGCCTTCAATTTACTCTTTATAATCAGGATGGCAAAATTTTGGCAGACCGTTTGGCTTTTAATCGTGCTCCGTTAGAATATTGCCGTGTTACGGTGGAGGCGGATAAACCTTTCTATAAACCTTTAGAAAAGGTGAGACTATCACTTGCTGTGAAAGATTTGTCCGGTAATCCTGTATCAGGCAGTTTTTCATTGTCTGTGCGTGATGCTGGCACAGAAATTCATACTGGTTATCATGAGAATATCCTGACAGACTTGTTGCTCTCTTCTGAAATACGAGGTTACATCGCTCATCCGATGCAATATTTCGGGACGGACGACCGTAGTAATCGTATGAAGTTGGACTTATTGATGATGGTACAGGGGTGGCGCCGTTACAATTGGCAGGTGATGGCGGGGGTATCTCCTTTTCATGTGGCACATTATGCTGAAGAGGGTTTACCAGTGAGTGGTGTAGTGAAATCTTTACTCAAGAATAAGGTGGAAGCGAATGTGGATGTTGTGTTTTGGATTGTTAAGGATAGTGCTTCTTTCCATGGTCATTGCAAAACTGACAAAAAAGGGCGTTTCCATTTCCTGTTGCCGGATCATGCGGCAGTAGACGGTGAATGGCAGCTGGCTCTTTCTGTGACTTCGAAAGGCAAACCGAAACATTGCAGGATTATGCTCGACCGCCTTTTTAGTCCGGAAGCCCGCAGTTATTCTATTTCGGACTTTCAGGTGAAGGATACGGTTATTGTTTTTGCAGATACTTCAGATAGTCTGGCCAATAGTAATGTTTTAGGTATGATACAGAATCTTCCTCAAGTGGTGATAAAGAAAAAACAGATAAAGAATGAGATATTTCCGGATCTGGTTTGTAATGTGGAAAAGGATATTAGTAGGCTGATGGATCAAGGGAAGGATTATCCAGGAACATTGGGGGAATATATGGAAAGAAATATTTCTGCGGTAAACATGGTAGATACTGCGTATACGTATGCTAATAGTGCTATTTGTTATATTTTAGATGGTGGAGGTGCTGTTAATCCGCGAAAGGGCATCGGTGCTTCCGATCATCCGATAGAGAATATAAAAACAATAGAAGTGTATGATGGAAATCTTCGGGCTTGGATAGTGAGAAACATAGATAGTAATTATGGCTATTATCCTCCGAGTGATCCGACATCAGATTTTTATAGTATGAGACATTTACATGATGCTGTTTTTCAGGCTAACCAAAGGCTGGTATTATTCATCGTCCGTTTATATAACGATGTGTTGCATGACAAGTATAAGAAGGGAATGCGTTATACTTTTTTCAAAGCCTTTTCTCCTGTAAGAGAATTCTATCAGGTAAATCATAGTAATAGTGTTCCGGGAGATATCGATTTTCGTCGAACTTTGTATTGGAATCCTGATGTGAGGACTGATAATAATGGAAAAGTGAACGTTAGTTTTTATAATAATGCTACTTGTCGACAAATGACGATCAATGCAGAGGGGATAAATCGTGGGAAGTGTATTATTAAAGAATAAATTTATATGGAGATTTTACTTTTTCATAGTGTTACATTCTATGTTGCAGTGCAAAAGATGTATCTTTGTAACCAGCAATCAAAATAACCCCAACCACTATATGAAATATAAATTATTATGCCTCTTCGTTTTGTTAAGTTTTTCTTTATCGGATTTGTATGCTGATATTGAACTTAGTTCCAAACAAATGAGAACCAGTGATGGGCTACCTAGTAATTCTGTACGATGCATGTTTCAGGACAGTAAAGGATTCTTATGGTTGGGTACTTTAGACGGATTGACCCGTTATGATGGAAATACTTTTCTTACTTATCAGTTGGAAAGCGGAAAACACGATCAGGTTTCTTTAGCAGATAACAGAATAAAACATGTGGCAGAGGATAAGAATGGTTTTTTGTGGATAAAGACTGTGCCGGAATTATTCAGCTGTTATGATCTACAGAAAGCTTGTTTTGTAGATTTTACCGGTACCGGAAGTGATGGAGAGAACTATTCAGAAATATTTATGTCCTCTAATGGAGATGTGTGGCTTTGGCATAGAAGGAATGGTGTGCGTCAAATTGTTTGTGAGGACGATCGGACTATGACCTCTGTGAAGTTTAGAACGGAATTTGGAAACTTGCCCGATGACCGGATTAAATTTATAAATGAAGATTCTAGTGGCAGGATCTGGATTGGTACCATGCAGGGACTTGCGTCTGTTTATAAAGGGAAAGTTGAATTTATCGATAGGAAATTGAATTTTTCTTCTTCTTTCCCTCATGGAGAGGATATGTATTTTCTGACAAAGAGTGGAGATGTGTATCGTTGTGTAAATGGATCGAAAAAAATAGACTGTTTAGCGTCGCTGTCTGCTATTGCCGGTAATACATCTGTCAGTACACATTCATTGATAAAAGATAAATGGGTTATATTTACTTCCAGCGAAGGGGTATATGAATTTGATTTTCAGAACTTTCAAATAACTCCTTGCCGGGAACTGAAAATAAATAATGGAAAAGTGATTCATGACAATTACGGAGATTGTTGGGCTTACAATAACACTGGACGAATTTATTATATAAACTCGAAGAGCGGAGAAATAAAGAATTTTCAACTGATCCCTGAAGAGAAGATGAAATATATAGATTATGAACGCTATCATGTGGTGCGTGATGACCGGGGGATTGTGTGGATTTCAACTTATGGAAACGGACTTTTCACCTACGATATTCAGGAGGACCGGTTGGAACACTTTGTTTCCGAAGGGAAGAATGCAGGACCTATAGGGTCAGATTTTTTGTTATGTTTGATGAAAGACAGAACAGGAGGAATATGGGTAAGCTCCGAATATTCCGGTTTGTCTCATATTTCCATTTCAAATAAAGGCATTACACATGTCTATCCAGAATCACCGGATGTTTTTGACCGTTCGAATACAATCCGGTTACTGACTAAAATGTCGAATGGAGATATATGGGTAGGAACCCGTAGAGGTGGATTGTATAATTATGATTCTCATCTGAAAACTAAGATAGATAATCATTATTTGCCCTATAATATTTATGCGATTTCAGAAGATAGTCAGGAGAATATATGGATAGGAACCCGGGGAGACGGACTAAAAATAGGAGATACGTGGTATAAAACGGATCCGTCTAATCCTTTTGCCTTATCTCATTCTAATATTTATTCCATTCTTCGTGATAAGAAAGATCGTATGTGGGTGGGGACATTTGGAGGAGGACTGGATCTGGCAGAATCAACGGAAAAAGGACAATATAAGTTCCGTCGTTTCTTTCAAGGAAAGAAGTATGGCTTACGGATAGTCAGAGTAATGGCAGAAGATGAGAAAGGGATGATATGGATGGGCACAAGTGAAGGTATCTGCATATTCCACCCTGACTCATTGATTGCTAATGAAGATAACTATCATTTGTTCAGCTACACCGATGGCAATTTTTGCAGCAATGAGATTCGTTGCCTGTTTCGTGATAGCAAAGGGCGCATGTGGGTAGGAACTTCGGGTGCCGGGCTGAATCTATGCGAACTGTCAGACGACTGTCAGTCTTTGAAATATACACATTATGGAATAGCGGAAGGACTGGTTAATAATATGGTGCAATCTATTTTAGAAGATCATTCGGGACAATTATGGATTGCTACGGAATATGGAATTTCAAGGTTCAATCCCAACAGCCATTCTTTCGAGAATTATTTCTTCTCATCTTATACATTAGGAAATGTATATAGCGAGAACAGTGCGTGTATGGGTGCAGACGGTAAACTGATTTTTGGAACAAACTACGGATTGACGATTATTGACCCGAAGAAGATTCCAACAGAGAGATTGCTTTCTCCTATTGTTATCACAGGATTGTCCGTTAATGGAATTCAGGTGAAGCCTAATATGCCGGGTTCTCCTTTGCAAGAATCTTTAGCCTATTCGGATAAGATTACATTGAAATATTTCCAGAATTCTTTTATGCTTGATTTTTCTACTCTTGATTATTCGGATAATGGTCAAATCAAGTATATGTATTGGCTGGAAAACTATGACAAGGGATGGAATGTTCCGTCTTCGTTAAGTTTTGCCACTTATAAATATCTGGAGCCGGGCAGTTACATTTTCCATGTGAAATATTGTGATGGTGCCGGTATTTGGAATGATACCGAAACAACTTTGAAGATTGTTATCGTGCCTCCGTTTTGGAAAACAAATTGGGCTATGCTTGGATATTTCATCCTGATGTTAATAGCTTTGTACTTTACATATCGTATCATTTTTAATTTCAATAGGTTGCGCAACCGCATCAATGTTGAAAAACAACTGACAGAGTATAAACTGGTATTTTTCACAAATATCTCTCATGAATTCCGTACTCCGCTTACATTGATCCAAGGAGCATTGGAGAAAATGTACCGGATGGATGATATTCCACAAGCCTTATTGCATCCGTTGAAAGTCATGGATAAAAGTACACAACGTATGTTGAGGCTGATTAATCAGTTGCTGGAGTTCAGAAAAATGCAGAACAACAAGTTGGCTCTTTCTCTGCAGGAAACTGATGTAGTTGCTTTCCTGTACGAAATATATTTAAGTTTCAGTGACGTAGCAGAACAGAAGAATATGGATTTCCGCTTTTTGCCGTCTGTGCCATCCTATAAAATGTTTATTGATAAAGGTAATTTGGATAAGGTGGTGTATAACTTACTTTCAAATGCTTTTAAGTATACTCCTTCGGGTGGGACAATTCTGTTTTCTGTGAATGTGGATGAGGTGAAGAAGTGTTTATACATTCAGGTAGCGGATACCGGAGTAGGTATTCCTAAAGAAAAGCAGGGAGAATTGTTTAAACGTTTCATGCAAAGTAGTTTCTCCGGAGATAGCATTGGAGTAGGGTTGCATTTGAGCCATGAATTGGTGCAGGTGCATAAGGGAACGATTGAATATAAAGATAATGAAGGGGGAGGTTCCGTATTTACGGTATGTATTCCGACTGATAAAACTGTTTATTCGGAAAAAGACTTCCTGGTTCCCGGTAATCTCCTGTTGGAAGAAGCGAATATGCAGACTCACCATTTGCAGGAGCTTTCAGAGGAATGTCAGGAACATGAAAAGACAGTCACCACATCAAGAAAACATAAAATATTAGTCATCGAAGACGATAATGATATTCGTGGGTTCCTGCAGGAGGAGCTTAGTGCTTATTTTGAAGTAGAAGTGGCTGCGGATGGAATATCCGGATTTGAAAAGGCATGCAACTATGACGCAGACTTGATTATCTGCGATGTATTGATGCCTGGGATGACCGGTTTCGAAGTGACAAAGAAACTGAAAACTGAATTTGCGACAAGTCATATTCCTATTATTCTGCTGACTGCCTTGACTTCACCGGATAAGCACCTGGAAGGACTTGAAGCGGGAGCGGATGTTTATGTTGCAAAGCCATTTAGTTTTAAGCTTTTGCTTGCGCAGGTGTTCCGGCTGATAGAGCAATGCGAAAAGTTACGGAAGAAGTTTTCCAGTGAACCGGGGGTAGTGCGTCCTGCTTTATGTAACACGGACCGGGATAAGGAGTTTGCAGATCAGTTGGTGGCTGTGGTGGAAAAGATTTATTCTCAATACAACATTTCTATTGATGAATTTGCGCAGATGATGGGGATGGGACGAACTGTGTTTTATAAGAAATTACGCGGAGTGACAGGATACTCACCGAATGAGTATTTGCGTGTCGTACGAATGAAGAAGGCTGCCGAACTGTTTTTGACCGAAAGGGATCTGACTGTTGCGGAAGTTTCTTATAAAGTGGGTATTAACGATCCTCTTTATTTCAGTAAATGTTTTAAAGCGCAGTTTGGAGTATCTCCTTCGGCTTACCAGAAAGGGGAGAGAAGTAAAACGTAGTATATACTTACCTTGAATCCGGTTTGTGCGATAGACCGGATTCAAGATAAGTATGTTTATCAGTTACATATTGAGGTTTAATTTATAGATTTCACTTCCGGCAAGAAGGAAACATCCTGTTCCGAAATCCTCAAAATCAGGAACTTTGTCGTATGTGACAGGTTGACTGTCTTTCGGTTCTTTGCCGGTTCCCTGTACATAACCAAGAAAACCATTCGGGTGAACTGCATCCTTCACCATAGCATTCCATGCTTTTATGATTACAGGCAGATAGGTCTTTTTATCCAATAGACCGTTGCGTACGCCCCAAGCCATACCATATACGAAAAGAGCTGTGCCGGAAGTCTCTTTGCCTCCGAAGTTTGACGGATCGTGGAGGCTGACATTCCAAAAGCCATCTTCACGCTGGCATTGTTTCAGTGCTTTGCTCATAGCCATAAAATCATTGATGTAATCTTGGCGATGTTTTTCATCAGATGGAATTTCGTTCATTACCCGCACCAAAGCTGCGTATACCCATCCGTTACCACGGCTCCAATAACAGTTTTCGCCATTAGGCTCTTTGTATGGAGGATCGAAATTATGGTCTCTCCACCACAAACCTTCTTTGACATTGAACATTCCGTTCTCTCCGTGTTTATTACGGGTATATTCGTACATATCCCACATTTTGTCGAAGTACTTCTGTTCGCCTGTAAGTTTCCCCATTTTGGCAAATATAGGCATCCCCATCTGGATAGCATCTATCCACCACCAGTCGTTTATTTGTGGAGTATTGACCAGCATATCCATATTGGCTTTCGTTTTCCGTATTTTTTCAGGATCGGGGCAAATGTTGTATAAATCGAGATAGATTTGGCTGGCGCAGTAATTATCTGCATTACGGGTGGTTGTCCCACGGTGGAAGCCCCATTGGTGGTAATCCGCCCATTCTTTGGCATAGAGATAATATTCGTCTGCGGGATAGATGGAGTAGAGTGCCATTAAGCCTTCGTAATATACGCTTCGTGTCCAGATATTACTGGGGCGAACTACTTTTTTCACAAAGGAAGGAGTGCGATAGTCGGCATATTTCTTCATGAAATAGTCGTTCACATGAAGAGTTACTTTCAGAATTTCTTTTTTATCGGGAACTGTCTGTGCTTTTATGTTCCCGTAACTCAATATTACTCCTGCAAAAAATAGTATAAGATGCTTTTTCATTTTATAATAAATTAGATTACTATTGTTCTTAGATTTAGGCACACAAAGGTGAGCCTTTCTTTACCTGTTGCAAAGAAAATGCATTGTAAGGAAAGTGATATTGAAATTTGTACGGAAAATATGTAATATTAGACTTTATTCTTTATTCATATTAGTCATGGATAAGAACCAAGTATGAATAATTAGCAAGAGCGATTTTTTTGTAAGTCATATTGTTGTATTGATATTTATTGTATATTTGTAGAAGAGTAAGGGGAGACGAATATGAAAAGTCATACAAATAAAATATTAGAGTCTATTAAGCAGGCATTGACAGAGCATTTACCAAAAGGTGGCAAGGCTTTGTTGTTTGGTTCTCAAGCTCGTGGGGATGCACGGATTGATTCTGATTGGGATATTTTGATTATCTTAGATAAAGAAAAATTGGAGCCTGAAGATTATGATAAGGTAAGCTTTCCCTTAACTATGTTGGGATGGGACTTGGGAGCGCGAATTAATCCGATTATGTATACGATGAAAGAATGGGCTGCAAGTTGTATTACACCATTTTATAAAAATGTAGAGCAGGAAGGAATTGAATTAGTATGAAATTGACAGATGAAGAACGTAATTCTTTGGTGATATTACAGTTGGAGAAAGCTAAAGTATTTTTGAAACAAGCAGATGAGATGTTTGATCTGAAGTATTGGGATATTGCTTCCAATAGATATTATTATGCCTGTTTTCATGCTGTTCAGGCTTTATTAATACAAAATGGATTATCATGTAAAACCCATGATGGGTTGATAGCTTGCTTTGGCTTGAATTTTATAAAAACAGGCAAAATTAGTGCACGTTTGGGAAGTTTTTTGGCGCGTATGGAACAATTACGGCAAAAAGGGGATTATAATTGCATTTATTCAATATCGGAGGATGAAATCAGTACGATAAAAGCTCCGGCAAGAGAACTTATTGAGACTATTGAAGTTTTACTTGCCGAATCATAATTATTCTTGTAAGGATATCATCGTTAAAAGACCATTTTTTTTATTTTTTCGGCCACATCTGTCATATATGCCGGATTAAATTCTTCTAGTTCCGTGCGTGGTCGGAATCCCCATGTCACTCCGCAAGCGGTTACACCGGCATTGGCTGCTGTTTGCATGTCTACGCCGGAATCACCTACATAAAGAACATCTTCTTTTCGTACATCGGCAAGTTTTAATATATCAAAAACGATTGTTGGATCAGGTTTGACATTTACTCCTTCCCGTTGGCCGAAAACGGCAGTGAAATGAATTTCCGGAAAGTAGTGGGCAACCAGTTTCTCGGTAGCGGCCTGATATTTGTTGGAGGCTACGGCAATCTGAATGCCTGCGGATTGCAGATAAGACAATAACGCTGAAATACCCGGGTAAGGACGACTATCGTCTGCATTGTGAATATCATAATAAGGAATAAACTCTTTTCTTACCCGGAGCACATTCTCTTCTGTCTTTTCTCCTTCGGGTAATGCACGTTCAAAGAGTTTGTTGATACCATTTCCTACCATGAAGTTATACTTTTCTACATCGTGTGTGGGGTATCCTAATTTATTCAAAGCATAATTAGTGCTATGGGCGAGGTCTGCGATAGTATTTAATAATGTACCGTCCAAATCGAATATTATTAGTTTTTTCATTAAGGCTTATGTTTATAGTTAATTTTATATTTAAATCTCTTATTCTGCAAAGGTATACTAAAAAAATGAGATTGGGAAGAATGAGGCAATAGTTTAGAGAATATCGAATGAACAACAAAGCCGGAAATATATTTGTTATTCTACCAGATTGGCTTAACTTTGCGAAAAACTAAAGAATAATGAATGCAGAATGGTTTGAGGCATTGCCTGAACAATGTCCCCCAACGGATGCGAAGCGGTGCGAAGGCTGTTATTATAGAATTGCAAATGGTAATCCTGTTACAACAGAAGATTTCTTTTCGCAAAGAAAAATGCAGCCGGATAAGATCTTTAAAGGATTAGGAATAGATGAATGTGTGACAAGGGCAGTCTCTCTATTTTCAGAGAGGGAAGAAGCGGAGAAAAGATTAAAGCTTCCTAAGTTCAAGAAGGCAAATATTGCTTTAGTCATATTGGAACCAAAAGATGGAGTGTTAAAGAAAACATTTGGTATAGCACATTATTCTTGGTGGAGAACAAAGGATTTTAATGTTTTACAAGCTAAAATAGTCTGATTATGGGAATGGAAGATGTGTTAAGGATAGACAAAATTCTGGATTTCTGTGATGTGCCTCAGCTTTTTGTGGCAAGAGATGCTTTTGATACACTGTATCTTTGTCTTTTGTATGATGATGAGACGGTTTATCGCTATACGGGAATACGTATCTCTACACGTAGACTTGAATCCTTCTTAGCAGGTAAAGCCGATTTGCGTTTACTCTATCTACAGCCTGAAAATGAACATGAGTATTACGATGTTGTGTTTCAATCGGGTGAATACCAGAAAACGTTATTAAAGGAAAGTGTATTGTTGGAAGATAAATTGCCGGCTGAGGGATATGTTTTATCTGGAGAGAAGCGCGAGAATGTGGTCATTAATTTGCCAATAAAAGACCGTAGTCTGCTTGCAGAGCTTGTTCGTAAATTTGGCTGGGCTTGTATGTAAGTTTAAAGAAGATAAAAAAGCTTGTCCCGCTACTGCTTGAAAGTTGCGGGACAATCTTTTTTCATCCTTATATATACTTTGATTACTTCTTCGTAATACGGAACCAGTCAACGTCTGCCCAACCGCCGTCATTCGTTTTAATAGCCGGACGCGTACAGAACATACCGACTTTGGCACCAATCCATTGTCCTTCTCTTGCCTGGAAAGGAACACCTAATGATTCATATTTCTTTCCGTCGAGGCTATAGCTGAAATTACACATCACAATGAGGTCATGTCCGCCTTCACTACCCTTGATTTTCTTTCCGTCACAACTGAAACGCACTTTCAGATAAACCGTGTTTTGCGAAAGATCAACAGCGGCTTTCACTTCTTCTGGTTTGCCTTTATCTGCTCTGTCACATTCAACTTGCGACAGAACCAAACCTTTGTCTGTATTTTCTAGAACAAGTCCGGCATAATCCCTGCCCATAACGACAAGTCCGGTGCGTTCGCCTTTATTCTTTTGGTTAGGGCTGAACGTCAGTTTCATTGTTGCGGTAAAATTATCAGAAGGAGTTTTTTGTAATAAGAGGTTGGCTACATCCCACAGGTTCTTATAATCTTCTACTACCGGATAAGAGTATAATCTGACATAGCTTTTGTCACCTGCATAATACGCCCATTTTTCATTAATGTTAGCATGCCATTGCCACTGCGGAGAAAGTGTATACCCATCAAATTCGTCACTTTCTTGTGGAGTGCAGATAGGATATGTTTTACCGACATTTGGCTTCTTGTAAGTCAAAACTGGTTCTCCGCAGCCGTCACCGTCTTTATCAATACCGATAATAGGCCAGTCGTTCACCCATTTCATCGGTTGGAGATGCATAATGCGTCCGTAAGCACCGACATCTTGAAAGTGGAGGAACCAATCTTCTCCGGTAGGAGTATCTACCCATGCACCCTGATGAGGACCGTTGACAGGAGAGTTACCTTGCGCAAGTACTGTTTTCCATTCGTAAGGACCGTAGATGTTTTTAGAACGTAATACGACCTGCCAGCCTGTCGGCACACCGCCGGCCGGATGGAAGATATAATAATAGTCGTTTCTCTTGTACATTTTAGGACCTTCGCAAGTCTGATGTGCTTCGTGACCGTCGAAAATTATACGGGAAGGAGTGATCGCTTTTGTTGCTTCTGCATTCAGTTCGCAGATAGTGATTACACTTTTCAGCCCGGCACGACTTCCTGCGTATGCGTGTACCATATATACTTTTCCGTCTTCATCCCAGAACGGGCAAGTGTCAATGATACCTTTTCCCGCTTTCACCAAGACCGGTTCGCTCCACGGACCTTTCGGATCTTTGGCTTTCACCATAAAAGCTCCCTGATCGGGATCTCCCCAAAAGATGTAAAACTCACCGTTGTGATGACGAATAGCCGGAGCCCATACACGATTGCCGTGTTCCGGCCGTTCCGGAGTTTCGATAGGGGAGAGGGCATTGGGAACTGCGGCACCGATGATTGTCCAGTTGACTAAATCTTTAGAATGAAGGATTTGCAATCCCGGCAAACAGTTGAAACTGGATGAAGTCATATAGAAATCATCTCCTACACGGCAAGCATCCGGATCGGAATAGTCGGCATAAAGCACCGGATTTTTGTATTTACCGTTTCCGAGGTCGGAAACCCATACTTCAGATACATAGTTCTTCTGTGCTACTGCGGTGAAAACCGTTAATAAGCAAAAGGCTAAAGTCTGTGTCAATCGTTTCATGTTATAGATAGATTATTTATAGATATGATTCGTTGGTTTTATCTGATGGCAAAGGTAAATAAAAAGACTCTGCACAAGGAGGAATATTTGTGCAGAGTCATAGAAAAATTGGTAGATACCTCGTAATTTTTGTTTAGTTGTATTTGTTTCTACCCTATTTATTGGGGCGGTTATCTTTTATTCTCACTGTCACCGGATGAGCCAGCTCTTCTTTCCATTCGCGGAGATGAGCAAACCATGCTTCCGGCGTTTTATATCCGAATGTCTCTTTCATCGAGGTGAAAGTCGTGTGATACTGGAAATATTTATTTCCCGGGGCGGTAATTGTATAAAGGAAGTTGGCTTTATCCTTTTCTTCCGATTTTACATAACGTTGGGGAATACAAGTGCCCAGCCCTACAGTTTCTTTAGCATATTTTACGGTATCGTTTACCGGCCAGTCCGTTCCCCAACTTCCTACGAGTCCTTTATGATCGGAGAAAGATTTGGAAGTACCTACGATGTCTTGCACACCTGTGCAGAAAATTTCTTTATCGAGCGGTTCGTCAAAGAATGCTTCGATATGAAGATCGCGATGTCCGGCATAAAGCGTGTAGCGTGTCATCATATTCAGTTCCTGGTCCTGATATTTCCATCCGGTTACTTCTATTTCTGCAATTACACGTACCGGTCCATAAGAGACGATACGTTCTGTACGAGTGTCCACTGGAGTAATATGGGTTGCCTTTTGTCCGTCCCAACCTTTCAATGCACCCGGTCCGCAACTGTCGAACACGCGAAGTACGTCATCTCCGAATCCTTTAGCTAACTGCTCATCCGTCGGATAGAACTGCGATTCTTTGATTTCCAGTCCTTTGTTGAACTTGCCGTAAATATCCGGTGTCTGTTTTTCATTGAAATAAAGACGGTATCCTACCAGTTCCGATTCCAAAACCGGACCGTGAGGACGTACCATGCTGTATATATTGCTAGTGCCGGGAACGGTGATAGCCTGTACCCGTTGATGTTTACCTTTCTTGTTGTCTACAATAAACATATCGGCATAAACTCGTTCAGGATAAGTCTTTGTACTCTTTTCCGAAGAAAGTGTAACCTGAAATGTTTTTCTACCATGGGCAGGAAGATCGGCAACAAAGACCAGTTCGTCCATCTTGCGGTCCCGGTTCAAATCGTCCAACTGCGAAGGAATTTCCTTCCTTCCTTCCATGACAACGGCTGATTTTACTTTGAAACCAGCGTGCAACTCATGTAGATTGATAACAACCGGAGCATCCGCTTTGGGCTGATTCCAGTTGTTTTGTACTTCAACTGTGATGGTTTTCTCCTGTTTCTGCGTTTGGGCAGACAGGCTGAAAGCTCCTAAAAAGAAAGTAATAATAAAAAGATTCTTCTTCATGTTTCTAAGGCTGAAATTATACGTCGTATTTCTCCTTGCAAAAATAGCAGAAAAAATAGCAGACTGTGTCTCTTTTGAGGAGATTATAGTCTGCTATTTGAGCTTTTTACTCTATATAATGATATTGTGGTTTCTATTTTGCATCACAGAATGGCAATGAGTTTTTTATTTGAGACTTAAAATCTCCTCTTTTGCACCCAGTTCCTCATAAACCTTCCCGTCTACAGTCAGATTCTTGGCATTTTTGACATTTAGTATATTGTTGCCTTTTGATGATTCTACATATACATTCTCCAAAGTAACTCCGTCGACTTGGCTGATAACAACGCCGTCCGTAGCTTCTGTCATCACGACATTCTTAACAGTAATATTGCTGATCGGCATTTCCGGCAAACCATTGAAGAACATGGCACGTCCCGAACCTCTGCAAACAATATTAGAGATATGAATATTGCGGAAAGCGGGTGTTTCTTCCGTTACCGGAGGAATACTTGTCTTCATGCGGTTCAGCAAGTCTTCTTCCGATTCCTCACCGGCGCCTTTTCCACCATAGAACAAGTCGAACAACAAAGGTTCGTTCGGAATGTTAATCATGTTGATATTATTAATGTAGATGTTTTCTACCACACCGCCACGTCCGCGGGTACTCTTGAAGCGCAAACCTACATCTGTGCCCATAAATGTGCAGTCTTCTACATAGATATTCTTCACGCCACCCGACATTTCACTTCCTACTACAAATCCACCGTGTCCATGCAGTACTGTATTATTTTTCACGATAACGTTCTGGCAAGGTTCACCACGTCGGCGACCATCTTCATCTTTACCGGATTTGATACAGATTGCATCGTCTCCCGCATCAAACACACTATTGATAATTAGAGCGTTTTTACAAGATTCCAAGTCGATAGCATCACCGTTTTGAGAATACCAGGGGTTGATGACCATGATATTATTTACTGTGAAATCTTCGCAAGACAAGGGGTGCAGACACCAGCTTGGTGAGTTTTTGAAAGTAACGCCTTCCAACAGTACCTTTTTACTTTTGACGATACTCAATAGTACCGGACGCAACCATGGACGGATTTCTGCCCATTCTTCATCTGTGTTGATACCTTCGGGTACATTGAAGTCTTTGCAAGCCATTGCACCTTTTAATGAGCCGGCAGTGGGATACCATACTTCTTGTTTTTCGTCGAGAACACCTCCTGATTTTACCAGTTTTTTCCATTGAGAAGCAGTCAGCTTTCCTTTTTTTACTGGACGCCAGCAGTCGCCGTTTCCGTCAAATGTACCATGTCCGGTGATAGCGATATTCTCTGCATTACGTGCGGAAATCGGCGATTGGCAACGACGAGTCTCCAATCCTTCAAAGGATGTGGCAATGATAGGATATGCTTCAAAATCACCGGTGAAGAGTACCAATGCATTCTGTTTAGTATATAAATTCACGTTGCTCAACAGTTCGATAGGTCCTGTCAACCAAATGCCTTCCGGGATAATCACTTTACCCCCTCCATGCTGATTTACATCTTTAATAGCATCGTTGATTGCTTTTGTATTCAGGAACAGACCGTCTCCTTTGGCTCCGAATTTCTCAATGTTTACTTCGTAAGCAGGGAAAACCGGTTGCTGTACTTTCGGCATTTCAAAAGGTAAATTCTGGTAAAGAGCGTCACTGATGGAGCTTTCTTTTACGGTAGTCTCGCTTTGTTTACATCCTGATGAGATAAACGGTAAACAGCATAGGGCCATCCAGAAGAGTCTTTTTGTCAATGTGTTCATTTAGTAACTTATTTCTATAGGGTTATACATCTATTGTTTTTCTTGGTAATTGGGTGATGATTAATGAGGGCGATTTCATAATTCTTATGTCCTTCCGCAGGCGATCTGTCGCAGGCAGCCTGCAGGAGAGGAATAAGACAAATTCATGTTAACCTAATTCTAACCTTAAATAAATATTATGAAAAAACCTCTTAATTATCGATTGCAAAGATAGGTGGCAAACCCCAAGAGGATGTGGACTAATTGATAGAATACGTGTATTTTTTGTCATTTCTGTCTATTATTTGCACACTTCTCGTGTTTTTATGCAGAAAGTTCCTATCTTTGCACAAAATTTAACTATTAAAAGATATGAGTTACAACTTGTTGAAAGGAAAAAGAGGTATTATCTTCGGTGCTTTGAACGATCAGTCTATTGCCTGGAAAGTGGCAGAGCGTGCCGTAGAAGAAGGTGCAACCATTACATTATCAAATACTCCGATGGCTATCCGTATGGGAGAAGTCGATGCTTTGGCCCAAAAATTAAATTGCCAAGTTGTTCCGGCAGACGCCACTAGCGTAGAAGATTTGGAGAATGTATTCAAGACCTCCATGGATATACTGGGTGGACAAATTGATTTTGTACTCCACTCTATCGGTATGTCTCCCAACGTGCGCAAGAAACGTACTTACGATGACCTTGACTATGGAATGTTGGATAAGACATTGGATATTTCAGCTGTTTCATTCCACAAAATGATTCAGTCGGCCAAGAAACTGAATGCTATTGCTGATTATGGTTCTATCGTTGCTTTGAGCTACGTAGCCGCACAGCGTACTTTCTATGGCTATAATGATATGGCAGATGCAAAGGCTTTGTTGGAGTCTATTGCTCGCAGCTTCGGTTACATTTATGGACGCGAACATAGCGTACGGGTGAACACGATTTCACAGTCGCCTACATTTACTACTGCCGGTTCGGGCGTGAAGGGTATGGACAAACTGTTCGACTTCTCCAACCGTATGTCTCCGCTCGGAAATGCAACGGCTGACGAATGTGCCGATTATTGCATCGTGATGTTCTCCGATCTTACCCGTAAGGTGACTATGCAGAACTTATTCCATGACGGTGGATTCTCCAGTGTAGGTATGAGTCTTCGTGCCATGGCTACTTACGAGAAAGGACTCGATGAGTATATGGACGAAAATGGTAACATCATTTACGGATAAAAAAATATGAAACTACGGATCTCTCTTCTTATTATTTTAATGAGTATGCTTTTCGCCTCCTGCGGGATAAGCACAGGAAAGGGTACGGAGCAGAAGGAAGAAGAGATTTCTGTTCTGAGATATGATAAGCTGTTGAGCGAATATGTTCGCTCCAACAGTTTTTCTGCTATGCAGAAGTTGACGATGGACTACCGTATGCCGACGAAAATCCTGATTGAGGATGTATTGTCTATCGGTACAGTGAAAGATGATACCATCTCGCAACGTCTGCAAAAATTCTATTCGGATACGACTTTGGTTCGTTTGCTTAGCGATGTAGAAGCAAAATATCCTAATCTGGATGAAGTGGAAAAAGGACTTAGCAAAGGATTTCGGAAACTGAAAAAGGAAGTGCCTGATACGAAAGTGCCGTTTATCTATTCGCAAGTATCCGCTTTCAACGAATCTATTATTTTAGTGGATTCTTTATTGGGAATCAGTCTTGATAAATATATGGGGGAAGATTATCCTCTTTATAAGCGTTTCTATTACGATTATCAATGTCGCTCGATGCGTCCGGAACGGATTGTGCCGGATTGTTTTGCTTTTTATCTTTTGAGCCGTTATGGAATGAACTATCATGAGGGTACTTGTTTGATTGACTTGATGATGCATACGGGGAAGATCAATTACGTAGTGCAAAACTTATTGGGATATAGTGATATTGGTGAAGCAATGGGGTATTCTAAGGAGGAAAGCGACTGGTGCAAGGATAATGAAAAGGAGATATGGAATTATATCTGTACCAACGATCATCTGCATGCTCGTGACCCGATGGTGATCCGCTATTATATGAAGCCTGCTCCTGCTGTTGATATGTTGGGTGCTCAAGCTCCGGCATTGATAGGTACATGGATGGGAGCAAGAATCATTGCTTCTTACATGAAAAAGCATAAGGATATGAAGCTGAAAGATCTTCTGGAATTTACTGATTACCACGAAATGTTAAGTGAATCTAACTACCTGGCTTCCTGAATCGTTTCTCTTTCTTATTTCTCAATTTTTAATTTTCAATTCTCAATTTAATAAGTGGAAACTGCCCTTTATTTGTTGCCCGTGACTTTAGGCGATACACCTATTGAAAAGGTGTTGCCTTCTTATAATAAGGAAATTATTTCCGGTATCCGGTATTTTATAGTCGAAGATGTTCGTTCTGCCCGTCGTTTCCTGAAAAAGGTGGACCGGGAGATTGATATTGATGCGTTGACATTTTATCCGTTGAACAAACATACTTCACCTGAAGATATTTCCGGTTATCTGCAACCTCTGGTAGGCGGAGCTTCAATGGGAGTTATCTCCGAAGCCGGTTGTCCGGCGGTAGCTGATCCGGGAGCGGATGTGGTTGCCATCGCACAACGTAAAAAACTGAAGGTAGTTCCTTTGGTTGGACCCTCTTCAATTATTCTTTCCGTGATGGCTTCGGGCTTTAACGGGCAGAGCTTTGCGTTTCATGGTTATCTGCCGATTGAACCGGGGGAACGTGCCAAGAAACTGAAAACATTGGAGCAGCGTGTGTATGCTGAAAACCAGACACAACTTTTCATTGAGACGCCTTACCGGAATCATAAGATGATAGAAGATATTTTGTTAAACTGCCGTCCTCAAACAAAGCTTTGTATTGCTGCCGATATTACATGTGAAGGAGAGTATATACAGACGCGTACTGTGAAGGACTGGAAGGGACATGTGCCTGAATTGTCTAAGATTCCCTGTATTTTTCTCTTATATAAATAACGTCTTTTAGGTGTTCATATTCATCTTCGAAACAGCTACTGAAGAAGCCTTTTCCCAAGTTTTCCTCTATCTGTTTGAAGCTCCATAGCTTACTGTTCTTAAAGCGAGGGGTACAAAGGATGGAATCATCCTTGATATCAACGATGAATAAGTAGATAAGACGATTGGTTACTTCATTCTCAAAGTGATAAACGATATTGAACTCTGGCTTGATATCTTTTTCGTGCGGGAAAGCATTGTTAATCAAACGGGTGGCACCCGCCTCTAAAGATTCTCCATATCGGAGATAACATTCCATGGGAATGTCCACTTTTCCTTTGTCCAAAATGGCTGTTGACGGTCTGTCGCAAAGGAACAGCATTCCATGAGTGGATATGGCAATTCTTATCACCGGATTGATGTATGCGTTCTTATAATTAACAGCTTCTATCGCAGGGGTTTTCCCGATCACGTCTCCTTTGGTATTCACAATAGGAACATATTCTGTGTGAGACATTAGGTGATTGAAGAAACGGATAGCGATCTGGTTGAACAGGATGCTCATAAGAAAGACAGTAGGAGGTAACACTTTATAGAGTACAAACAGACTTGTCTTACTTAGTGGGTTTTGGAAAATGACGGTGATGCTGATTATAATAAAATGCAGTATTCCGAAAATCAAGGCAATGCGAGCAGATACAACGGCGGCTTCTGCTCCCTGAGCATATAAACGTTTGTTGCAAGAACCTATCTGTTTTAAGAAGTGGTTGATAAACCTTTTCTTATGCATATAAAGACTTAGCATTGGAATGAGAATACTGACTTCCAGAGTAAGCGGGAGCGCACCGGGGGGAACATAATCACTAGGAATGAGAGCTGCTACGGATAATAGTGCCAGCACTCCGGTCGCTATATAGAGGATAAAATTAGGAATTAACAATCCTTTACGTCGATAAGAAAGGTATATTCCTATAATACCTATACCTGTACCGATGTAAATAGCCGTGTCTTGCGTTATAAGTTCACACAATAAAATGGAAATAATAACGGGGATAAAACCCAGCGACATGTTAAATGCGGAAGAAAGTATTCCTTTATGATCCATCTCTATATTTATGTTTATTTGTCGGTTCTATCTATAAAACAAATAGTGTATGTGTTTTGTTTGCTAACGAATATGTTTCTCTGCATGGTAGGAGGAACGAACAAGGGGAGCACTCTCTACGATGTTGAATCCTTTCTCTAAACCAACTGTTTTATATTTCATGAATTGCAGCGGAGTGATGTATGCCACAACGGGATAATGCCGATGACTCGGTTGCAGGTATTGCCCTATGGTAAGAATCTGGCAACCGGTTGCTAGCAGATCGTCCATCAATGTTTCGACTTCCTCCGGAGTTTCACCCAGTCCGACCATTATGCCGCTTTTAGATTTGACTCCCTTTTCGGAAATATGTCTGATAACCTGTAAGCTTGTATCATAATTTGCTGCACTGCGGACTAGTGGACTAATGCGGCGCACAGTTTCCATATTGTGTGATATGATGTCGGGCCGGGCGTCAATTACTAAATCTACCAACTCCATTCTGCCTTGAAAATCCGGAATCAGTACTTCAATGGTTGTCTGTGGATTCAACCGTTTTATCTCCCGGATGGTACGTGCCCAATGCTCTGCACCCAAATCAGGTAAATCATCCCGGTCTACAGAGGTGATGACGGCATGATCCAATTTCATCAGTGCGATGGATTCTGCTACATGGGTAGGCTCGTTTGCATCTAACGGATGGGGACGTCCTGTCTGTGTGTTGCAAAATTTACAGCTACGCGTGCAGATGTCACCGCCAATCATGAAGGTGGCTGTTCCTTTTCCCCAACATTCCCCCATATTAGGGCAACGCCCACTGCTGCATATCGTGTGCAAGCAGTGGGAGTCGACAATTCGCTTTGTTTCGGTGTATCGTTCGTTGGCACCGATATTAATTTTCAGCCATTCGGGCTTACGTACTCTATCCGTCATTATAAGTTGTTCAAGAAGAAGTTGGTCAACCGTGTGTACAAGTGTTGGCGGGTGTTGCCACCATATATTCCATGATTACGGTTCGTGTACACTTGCATATCAAATTGTTTTCCAAGCTGAACTAACTGTTCGGCATATTCTGCACAGTTCTGGAAGTGAACATTGTCATCTGCCATACCATGTACCAGCAACAAGTTGCCATGAAGTTTGTCGGCACGGGTGAAGGCTGATGATTCCTTATATCCTTCCGCATTTTCTTTGGGAGTGCGCATGAAGCGTTCGGTGTAAATCGTATCATAGAAACGCCAGTCGGTCGGTGCGGCTACTGCTACTCCGGCTTTGAATACGGGAGTTCCTTCGCTCATGCTCATAAGAGTCATGTATCCGCCATAACTCCAACCCCAGATACCGATGCGGTCTTTGTCCACATACGTTTGTTTGCCTAGGTAAAGCGCTGTTTCCACCTGGTCTTTGGCTTCTTTGACGCCAATTTTTAAATAGGTACATTTCTCAAAAGCTTCTCCACGACCTCCAGTGCCACGACCATCTACACATACCACGATATAACCGAGGCTTGCCATGTATGTCTCCCAGCTGATTCCCCAAGTATCCAATACCTGTTGGGAACCCGGGCCACTATATTGATACATCAGTACCGGATATTTTTTGGATGCGGAGAAATTAACCGGTTTCATCATCCAGCCATTCAACTTCACGCCATCTGTAGTCTGGAAAGTAAAGAACTCTTTTTGTGGTACTGCATATCCGGACAATGTTTGCTTCAACGCATCATTTGTAATAAGCGTTTTGAGCGTTTTGCCTGAATTATCGTTCAAGGTAACCAACATAGGAGTATCCAAGCTGGAGAACTTGTTCATATAATACTTCATCGATTTGCTGAAGAGAGGCGTATTGGTTCCTGCCTGTTGAGACAATTTGGTCTTTTTGCCTTTCTTATCTATTTTATAGACAGCCTTGCGCAGAGGACTCTCTTCGTTGCTGGTATAATAGAAAGAACCATCTTCTTCATCATATCCCAGAAAATCTTTCACTTCGAACTTACCGTTAGTAACCTTTTTAATCAAGTTACCTCCCATGCTATACCAATAGAGATGACTGTAACCGTCACGTTCGCTAAGCATGCTGAAATATTCGGGATAGAACTGGATGTTATCGAAAATATTCTCCTTTATGTAATAAGGAGATTCATCACGGAGCATTAGTTTGCAAAGTGTTGAGCGAGGATCGGCAAAGTAAAGGTCGAAACGGTCTTGATGACGGTTTAATGTCATGATAGCCAATTTGTTGGCATCCTTTGTGAAACGGATGCGTGGAATGTATCCATCTGCATCCAGCGGGAGTTTCATCGTACGGGTGACGTGTGACTTGATGTCATACGTGCGTACTTCTACTTTCGAATTCGGGTATCCGGCTTTCGGATACTTGTAGGTATATTCACCCGGATAATCTTTTAAGGCATCAATACGGGGTGCCTGTCCGGCAAATACCGGAAAAGAGTAGGAGGGAACTTCTGACTCATCGAAGCGGATGAAAGCGATCAGTGTATTATCAGCGCTGAATTCCAAAGCACGGTCGAAACCGAACTCTTCTTCATACACCCAGTCGGGGATGCCGTTGAGTACAGAGTTCTGTTTGCCATCCTCCGTAATCTGGCTTTCACTGTTGCCATAAAGCAGCTTAACAAGAAATATGTTATTGTTGCGGACAAAAGCAATCATTGTACCGTCTGGAGAAAAGACGGGGACCTGTTGAGGTCCACCGTCAGACAGCCGTTCAATAATGTTGTTTGTCGTAACGCCCTTATCATTTCGTTTCAAAGGGTAAATGTAATGTACAGCTGTGTATGAATGCCTATATATAGGTGTCGTTTTAGTAGCAATCAGCAATTTCTGACCGTCGGGCGAGAACTGGTAACTGTCGAAGTTCTTGAAGTCACATTCGCGTGTAGTGCTTACATCGAAAATCACTTCTACTTTCTCGCCTGTTTTGAAAGAGTATTTAATGATCTGCGTGCCGTCGGCGTTCATCTGCGTGTAGTGTTCGCCATCAGGCATGGGGATTACTCCCTGGATATTTTCCGGGCGGAAACGTCCGGAGGTGATATCTTTTAAATCGAGTGCCTTTTGTCCTTGTGCCATTCCGGTCAGACAGAGAAGGCAGAGTAATAAAGTGATGCTGATCTTTTTCATCTGCTTTTATAATCGGTTTTGGTTTTAATTCGTACTTGCAAAAGTAACAATAAACTTAGATTCAACAAAGCCTGACCGATTTTTATATAGATTTGATAAGGATTATTGGGTGAGATTCAATATCTTTGTGAAAAGGACTTTAAACATTACCACTATGAATTCAAAAAGAAAAGACTTGCAATATGCTTCTGTCTTCTTATTGGCCGTAGCATTGACATTCCTGTTGGGGAAGGGGGATAATCTGTGGTTGGTATCGTGGGGTGACTTGATACCGAGTTTGTTTGTGCTGTTCATAGCAGGTGATTGTTTGCATAGTTCCCTGCTCCGTATCAAACGCGGCGAAGAGGATGGAGGAGCCCGGTGGAGTACTTGTTTCACTTTTCTGGTATTCAGTATTGTTTTTATGGGCGACTTATTTTATATCGGCAACTTTATTGTCAATAAACTGTGGAGCTAAAAGAGATGTAATAAATCTGTTTCACAGGTGTTTAATAGTAGATTATTCGTCTTAACTATATCTTTTAGTTTACTTTAACTAGATAAATTAGTTTATGAACTAAAACTTTTCGTTATTTGCGGCAAACAAAGTTGCAGATATGAAAGGATTAACAGCAAAAGAAGAAGAAATCATGGGCTTTTTCTGGGAAAAAGGTCCCTTGTTCGTGAAGGAAATGTTGGCTTTCTATGAAGATCCCAAGCCACATTTCAATACATTATCTACGATTGTGCGTGGGTTGGAAGAAAAAGGTTTTCTAGCTCATTATACTTTCGGAAATACCTATCAATATTATCCCGTAGTTAGTGAAGAAGATTTTCGTAAAGGAACGCTGCGGAATGTGATTAGTAAGTATTTTAATAATTCTTACCTGAATGCCGTTTCTTCTTTGGTTAAGGAGGAAGATATTTCCTTGGATGAATTGAAACAGCTCATCGAGGAAGTGGAACAGGCTGACAAAAAACACTAATCTATTAAACGAAAATCTATGCTATGGGAGTTTTCTTCATTTATATATTAAAATCATCTGTTTGTCTTGTTCTGTTTTACCTGTTTTTCCGGTTATTACTTAGCAAGGAAACCTTTCATCGTTTCAATCGTATGGCTTTATTGGGAGTGTTGTTCTTTTCATTACTCATTCCTTGTATCGAAGTAACTACCCGGCATCAGGTTGAAGTGCAGCAGGCTGTGCTTTCCATTGAACAATTGCTATTGATGGCAGAGTTGGAGACTACTCCTGCCAATGTCGGTGCAGTGCAGGAGACGTCGGCCATATCTTGGGTACAGATTGTTCTGCTGGTCTATTGGGCGGGTATTCTGTTTCTTGCCTGTCGCAATATCTATTCTTTGATTTGTCTCTTTCGGTTGGTACATTCCGGCAAACATGAGAAGTTGGAGAAAGGGGTTACACTTGTGGTGCATAATCAGGAGATAGCTCCGTTCAGTTGGATGAAGTATATTGTCATCAGCCGGAAAGACTTGGAGGAAAACGGGAGGGAAATCCTTATTCATGAAATGGCTCATATTCACCATCGCCATTCAGTAGATTTATTGGTGGCGGATATTTGCATCTTTTTTCAATGGTTCAATCCTGGTGCATGGTTGTTGAAACAAGAGTTGCAGAACATTCATGAGTATGAAGCGGACGAGACCGTCATTAATGAGGGTGTAAACGCGAAAGAATATCAACTATTATTAATAAAAAAAGCCGTTGGCACAAGGCTCTACTCTATGGTCAACAGCTTTAATCACAGTAAACTTAAAAAACGTATCACTATGATGTTAAAAGAAAAATCGAATCCGTGGGCACGGTTGAAGTACTTGTATGTACTTCCGTTGGCAGCTATTGCAGTAACTGCTTTTGCCCGTCCTGAAATCTCTGAAAAAGTGGAAGAGATTTCTGCAGTCAAAGTTAATGATTTGGCAGCAATTGTGGAAAAAAAGAGTGAAGAAAATGTTGTTAAGGAGCCTATTGATACTACCAAGAATAAGGTAGTAGTGGTAGGGTATCGTACAGAAAAAAAAGATTCTGTCTTAACATCCGGGAAAGAGAAGGTGGCTATTTTGGTACAAGGAATTTCCGGCGAAGGAAAACCTTTGGTTATTATTAATGGGAAGGAGTCTGATCGTGAAGTAGTAAATGCTTTGAATCCTGAACGTATTGAAAGTGTGTCTGTCATAGGTCCTGAAAAAGCTATTAAGATTTATGGAGAAAAGGCTAAGGATGGAGTGATGGATATAAAACTATATTCGGAAAAAAAGTTTGCGCCGAGAAAGATTGAAATCGAAGGCATTAATAAAACAAGGTTGGATGCATTAAATAGTGGGGCAAAGAGTTGGGGAGCTACGTTTCGTTCTGCTGATGGAGGTAAACCTTTGGTTATAATTGATGGCAAAGAGGCTACTGGTGATGATCCTTTAGCGAATATTTCTCCTGATCGTATTAGGAGTATATCTGTATTAAAAGATAAGACTGCATTGGCTGCTTATGGTGATAAGGGAAAGAATGGAGTGATTGAAGTAAATCTATTAGTGAAAGAAGAATATCAAGCCCGTCAAATTTCTATTCGTGCTATTAATGATACAGTGACTTCAACAATAAAAGTAACTGCATCTGAAGAATAGCAGTAGATTTTAGATGTCTTCTGTTTCTAAATATTGTCAAAATATAATGTTATAAAGATTGACGGAGGTACGCTAGTATCTCCGTTTCTTGTTCCGGGTGGAACCATTTTATTTCTTCATCTCTTTTGAACCAGGTCATTTGTTTACGCGAATAAATGCGGGAGTTTTGCTTGATTTTGTCTATAGCAAAGGGGAGTTCCCATTCTCCGTCCAGATATTTGAACAGTTCTTTATAGCCTACTGTATTGAGTGAATTGAGGTGACGATAGGGAAGTACGGAACGTACTTCTTCCAATAATCCTTCCTCCATCATCTGGTCTACCCGACGGTTGATACGGTCATAAAGTTCTTCCCGATCACGAGTCAGGCCGACTTTCAGAATACGGAAAGGACGCTGTTTTTTTTGTTGGGTGCGAAAAGAAGTATAAGTGCGTCCGGTCATATAGCAAATCTCCAACGCATGAATCACTCGCTTGGGATTCTTCAGATCTACAATCCGGTAATATTCCGGATCTAACAGTCGAAGTTCTGCGCAGAGTTGTTCAAGGCCTTCCTCTTCATACTTTTGTAACATGATTTGACGGGTTTCCGCATCAACGGTAGGAATATCGTCAATTCCCTTACAGATAGCGTCTACGTACATCATTGAGCCACCAGTGAGAATCACGACTTCGTGTTGCGTGAATAATTTCTCCAGAATCTCCAGTGCTTCTGTTTCGTATTGGGCAGCGCTGTAATAGTCTGTGAGGTGGAGCGTGCCGACCAGTTGATGGGGGACACGTTTGAGTTGGTCGGGAGTAGGAGCTGCCGTACCTATTTTTAATTCGGCATAAAGCTGTCTCGAATCGGCAGATACAATACTTGTCTGAAATGTTTCTGCCAAGCGCAGGCTCAACTCCGTTTTCCCCACACCTGTAGGGCCTATAAGAACAATGAGAGTAGGCATAGATTTTTAAGTATTAAGTATAGAAATATTAAGTATTAAAGCGTACGGGACTAAAAAAATATTAGGTATTAACTGCTTGACACTACATAGCAATTAATACCTAATACTTGATGCTTAATACTTAAAATTTTTCTTCTTCGTATGGGCTGCTAGTGTCACCACCTATGTCAAATCCTTCCTGATCGAAGTCTTCCATGTCGAAGTCCTGGTCTCCATAGAAGTTTTCATCCAGATCAAGAGAACCGCTGGCAGCGGCCATTTCTTCAAAATCTACCGTTTGTTTAGGAGCATCTCCTGATTTCTTGGTACATTTGGCGCCATCCATATCTTTTCCGGTGATAATTTCGGATAGTTCGATGAAGAAACAACGTTCTGTTATGTAATCGAATACATATAGCAGTTTCTGTTTTTCATCTTCTACCAGTTCACTGATAGTAGTGTCTTTCATTACCCAGCTATCTATTTCCGGATTGTCGTCCATTTCTTCCAAGGTTACTTCTTTTCCTTTTTCCCAATCGTCATCGCAGATAAAGAAAGAAGTCATCTGGTCGTTTGTGTACCCTACTGATTTCAGTATTGCTTCATGGAAGTCATAAAAAGTAGCTTCCGGATCAATTTGTATTTCTCTGACAAAATCGTCAACTTCATCAGATATGATAGTAAATCTGTATATCATAATATGACTATTTTGAACTGTTTATTTAATGATACCACGTTCTGAATTACGGATGAAATCGATAATATAGTCAATTTCCGGACTTTTTTCAAATTCATCTTCTATTTTTTTCAATGCTTCTGTCGTGTTTAAACCACTTTGATAAATGATACGATATGCATTGTGAATACTTTCGATCACTTCATTGGCAAAACCACGACGACGCAGGCCGATGATGTTGATTCCACTAAAAGCAATCGGTTCGCGTCCTGCGATGATGTAAGGAGGAATATCTTTACTGAAGCGGCATCCGCCCTGAATCATTACATGACTCCCTACATGACAGAATTGGTGCATCAATACATTAGCGCTGACAATCGCATTATCATCAATGATGATTTCACCTGCCATTTTGGTAGAGTTACCGATGATACATCCGTTACCAACCAATGCGTCGTGTGCTACGTGTACACCCTCCATCAGTAAATTGTTATTTCCTACAATCGTGCGCCCTTTAGCTGCTGTACCACGGTTGATTGTTACATTTTCACGAATCAGATTATTATCCCCGATTTCGGCTGTCGATTCCTCACCGCGAAACTTAAGGTCCTGCGGAATGGCTCCGATTACGGCACCCGGAAAAATAGTGTTTCCGTTACCAATACGTGAACCATATAAAATATTGGCGTTAGCCATAATTTTATTGTTGTCGCCGATAACTACGTTCTTATCTATAAATACAAAAGGTGCAATTTCTACATTTTCCCCAATTTTAGCTTCGGGATGAATATACGCTAAAGGACTTATCATGCTTTTAATATATCAATTATTACTTATTTTTCACTATTTGTGCCATGAACTCTGCTTCGCAAACAACTTTCTCGCCAACAAATGCATATCCTTTCATAGTAGAGATGCCACGGCGGATAGGTGCCAGCATTTCTACACGGAAGATAATAGTATCTCCCGGCACTACTTTCTGGCGAAATTTTACTCCATCTATTTTCATGAAATAGGTAGAATAACGTTCAGGTTCGTCTACTGAATTCAAAACGAGTAAACCACCGACTTGTGCCATTGCTTCTACTTGAAGTACTCCCGGCATAACAGGTTCTTGTGGGAAATGTCCCTGAAAGAAAGGTTCGTTAGCTGTGATATTTTTGATACCTACAATGTAGTTAGCACCAATCTCAATCACTTTGTCAACCAGTTGGAAAGGATAGCGGTGTGGCAATAATTCGCGGATACGGTTTACATCCATTACCGGCTCACGGTTACAGTCGTAACTTGGCGCCTGTATTTCGTGCAAACGGATTTCTTTCCGCATTTGGCGTGCAAACTTATTATTGATAGTATGTCCGGGACGGGTAGCAATGATCCGGCCTTTTATCGGTTTACCGATTAAAGCAAGGTCACCGATCACATCCAACAATTTGTGGCGGGCACATTCGTTTGCCCAAACCAACGGTTTGTGATTGATATAGCCTAATTGTTCAGCGTCCATGTGAGGTACTCTCATCACATCTGCCAACTTGTCGAAACTTTCCTGTGACATCTTACGCTCGTAGATTACGATTGCATTGTCCAGGTCACCCCCTTTAATCAATCCAGCGGAGAGCAGCGGTTCTATTTCGCGAACAAAGACGAAAGTACGGCTGGCGGCCACTTCGTCTTTGAAATTATGCATATCCTCAAGTGTAGCAAACTGATTCGGGATAATGGTTGAATCGTAAGAAACCAGTACATTCAGACTGAAATTCTCGTCAGGAAGTACGATGATAGAAGAACCAGTCGTTTCATCCCGGAACTCAATTTTAGACTTGATAATATAAAAGTCTTTGACGGCATTTTGTTCTACTGTTCCTACACGTTCTATTTCTTGTACATAATATTGTGCACTACCATCTAAAATAGGAAATTCCGGTCCGTTAACCTGAATAAGGCAGTTATCAATGCCCAATGCGTAGAGGGCTGCCATACCATGTTCAACGGTGCTTACTTTGACTCCATTCTTCGACAATACAGTACCCCGAGTGGTTTCTGTCACATTGTCGGCTACTGCATCGATAGTTGGTTGTCCTTCTACGTCAATGCGCTGGATTTTATATCCATGATTGTCCGGAGCAGGATTAAATGTTACAGTGAGATCAAGTCCAGTGTGAAGACCTTTCCCGCTCAGTGAAAAGCTATCTTTCAGCGTTTTTTGTTTCAGCATTGGTTACTTATTTACTTATTTAATAGTTGTTTTAATTCTTCTATTTCTTTGCGCAAATTACGCAATTCTTTCTGCATATCCGGTAAGCTTCTTTGTGCGACGGATGCTTTGAAGTATTGCTTCAGTTCCATAGGAGGAGTTCCGATAAGCTGGCTACCGGATTTAATGTCTCCGGGTACACCTGACTGTGCACCTAAACCAACTTTGTCTCCTATTTTGGAATGTCCTGCAATACCTACCTGACCTCCGATCATACACCATTCACCAATTTTGGTAGAACCGGCAATTCCGGCTTGTGCAGCCATTACGGTATGTGAACCTATTTCATCATTATGTGCTATTTGTATCAGATTGTCTAATTTGACACCACTATGCACTACCGTAGCTCCCATTGTAGCACGGTCTACACAAGTATTAGCACCTATATCTACTTTATCTTCCAGAATAACAATTCCGATTTGCGGAATCTTATCGTATCCATTCGGAGTGGGAGCAAAACCAAATCCGTCAGCTCCAATCACTGCACCCGAGTGCAGGATACATTCGTTACCTATGCGGCAATCATGATAAACATTTACATTGGAGTACAGCAAGCAACTGTTGCCTATCTTCACGCCGTCTCCAACAAAAGTGTGTGGATAAATTTGGGTATTATCTCCAATCACGGTATTTTCACCAATATAGGCAAATGCACCGATGTATACGTTCTCACCAATTTTGGCGCTGGGTGCAACGAAAGCTAATGAATCTATACCTTGTTTCTTAGGCTTGCTCATCTCATAAAGATTGAGCAATTTAGCCAGACTTTCATATGCATTGTCTACTTTTATCAGAGTAGTTTTAATTTCGTGCTCGGGAGTGAAGTCCTTATTAACCAGGACAATGCTTGATTGTGTCTCGTAGATGTAAGGTGTATATTTGGGATTTGACAGGAAAGAAATTGCTCCGGGCATTCCCTCTTCAATTTTAGCGAATGTGTGTACCGTAGCGTTTTCGTCTCCAATGATTTCCCCTTGGATAAATGCTGCAATTTGCTTAGCCGAGAACTCCATGTCTTTAATTTAAAATTTAATTAGTTCACAAATAACGGATTTTTTTTTCAGATTTCCGTGTTATTGCATGAATATTTTATACTTATCTGTGTAATCTCTGATAGCAGAGATAGTATTTCTTTACCTTTTTGGACAATAATGAGATGTTCAGCATGTCCGATGCTTCGGCAATATTTTTGATAGTACCGTCTTTGTAGATAATGTCAATACTGTCATCTGCCGGGTCATACATATTCTTTTCGATGCTGGGGGTAGAGACAAAATAGTTCGCTTCGGAAAGGGTTATGCCTAGTTGCTGGCTGATGTGCAAAGTTAATTCTTTTTTTCTGTCCTCACTAATAGGTTCCGACGAAATTTCCACTTTAAAGATATTTCGGTTTATCATTCCCGTGCTTAAAGTAGAAATTACCTTGTCTGTATGGGTGCTCCACACTTTCAAGGCTGTCCATATATCATTGTCGTCTAGCTGGATAAAATTCTCCAGACAGTCGGGATTGTTATAAAACTCCGTAGGATTGATATCATTGTAAAGGAAAAAACGCAATGCGGGTGATGCAAACAGTTCCACTCCTTGTGATGCCAGTTCTTTGGCACGTAATAGAGTACTAATCAGCATCTTTTCGTATGCGACGGATGTCTTATGCAGGTATACTTGCCAGTACATCAAGCGACGTGCCGTGAGGAAATTCTCGATAGAATAGATCCCTTTGGATTCGATAACGAGTCGGTCATCCGCTACATCAAGCATTTTGATAATTCGGGCGGAACCGATGTTTCCTTCTGTCACGCCTGTATAAAAGCTGTCACGGCGAAGATAATCAAGTCTGTCCATATCCAACTGACCGCTTACGAGTTGATGTAGAAAGCGTTTCGGATATTCGTCCTTGAAGATTTGGATGGCAAGACTAAGCTGACCGTTCATCTCTTTGTTCATCCGTTCCATCAGCATGAGGGAAATCTCTTCGTGGGAGACTCCTTTTACTATAGTATCTTCCAGTACATGTGAGAAGGGACCATGTCCTATATCATGTAACAGGATGGCCGCCTGTACAGCTTCCGCTTCGCTGTCAAAAATAAAATTACCTTTAGAAGCCAGTTGGGTGATAGCTTCACTCATCAGGTGAAAAGCACCTAAAGAGTGTTGGAAGCGGGTGTGTTGCGCACCGGGGTATACAACAGATGATAATCCTACCTGCTTGATGCGGGTAAGACGCTGCAAAAGGGGATGCCGTACTATATCGTACAGTAACCCCTTTGGAATATTGATGAACCCGAATACGGGGTCGTTAATTATCTTTCTTTCGTAAGGCATTCGTTTTCTTTAGAGATCCTTTTTCTCTTTTCAGAGAATTGCTTTGAGTTGTTCAGCCATTTGCGCCTGTACTTCTTGTGCGGCGGTGCGGGCAGCTTCTGCAAATTTCTCTGTTTTATCTACGTAGATAATACCACGTGAGGAGTTAACAATTAATCCGCATGTACTGTTCATTCCGTATTTACAAACTTCTTCGAGCGAGCCGCCTTGTGCTCCTACACCTGGTACGAGAAGGAAATGGTTCGGAACAATTTTACGAATATCTTCGAAAGCGCGTCCTTGAGTAGCACCTACCACATACATCATACGGTCGTCACTAGCCCATTCTTGTGATTTACGTAATACTTTCTCGAACAGACGTTCGCCGTTTACATCTTCTGTTAATTGGAAGTCATGCGAACCTTTGTTGGAAGTCAATGCCAACAGGATCACCCATTTACCTTCATAGGTAAGGAATGGAGTAACGCTGTCTTCGCCCATATAAGGAGCTACCGTTACAGAGTCGATATTAAGTTCTTCAAAGAAGGTGCGGGCATACATTGCAGAAGTATTTCCGATGTCACCACGCTTTGCGTCAGCGATGATGAATTGGTCCGGATAATTATCTTTGATGTATTTTACTGTCTTTTCAAATGCGATCCATCCTTTTACGCCCATGCTTTCATAGAAAGCTAGATTGGGTTTATAGGCGATGCACAAATCAGCTGTCGCGTCAATGATGGCCTTGTTGAATGCAAAGATCGGATCTTCTTCTTTCAACAGATGCTCCGGGATTTTCTTGATGTCAGTATCAAGTCCTACACAAAGGAATGATTTTTTGCGCTTTATGTTTTCAAATAATTGTTGCTTATCCATCTTATTATTTACTATTATACAATTTACTATTGACTATTTCTAAGAAATCATTCTCAACTATCAACTCTTCATTTTTCTAAAGTTCGCTTTCTTTCAAGCGTTCCGCGTTTTCTGCTACGATCAGGTGGTCGATACAGTCTTGAATATCCCCGTCCATGAATGCAGCAAGATTATAAATCGTGTAATTGATGCGATGATCGGTGATTCGTCCCTGTGGATAGTTGTAGGTGCGGATTTTAGCAGAACGGTCTCCGGTCGATACCATTGTTTTACGTTTAGAGGCAATGTCATCGATGTATTTCTGATGTTCCTTGTCATAGATAAATGTACGGAGACGGGCCAAAGCACGTTCCTTATTTTTCGGTTGGTCACGTGTTTCGGTACATTCAATAAGTATTTCTTCGGCAATGCCTGTATTCGGGTTCTTCCAGATATAACGCAGACGTACTCCGGATTCTACCTTATTTACATTCTGTCCACCGGCACCACCACTTCGGAAAGTATCCCATTTGATTTCTCCTTCGTTGATGACTACATCGAATTCTTCAGCTTCGGGAAGTACCGCCACTGATGCGGCAGAAGTATGAACACGTCCTTGTGTTTCGGTAGCAGGAACGCGCTGTACGCGGTGTACTCCCGATTCATATTTTAAAATTCCATATACATTATCGCCCGTGACACTACAAACAACTTCTTTGAATCCTCCTGCTGTTCCTTCGTTTGCATTGGAGACTTCCATCTTCCAACCTTTGGTTTCACAGAATTTGGCATACATACGAAAGAGGTCACCGGCAAAGATAGCTGCTTCATCACCTCCTGCACCGCCACGGATTTCAAGAATTGCGTTCTTGCTGTCTTGCGGATCGGCAGGGACAAGCATCAGTTTGATTTCTTCTTCCAATACCGGAAGGCGCTCTTGACTATTGTCCATTTCTTCTTTCGCCATCTCGCGCATTTCAGCATCCGATTCATTAGCAAGGATATTTTTAGCTTCTTCAATATTACCCAGTAATTGGATATATTCTTTCCTTGCTTTCATCAAGTCGTCTAATTCCTTATATTCTTTAGTCAACTTGACATAACGTTTCTGATCGGCAATCACTGCCGGGTCTGTGATAAGGGTAGATATTTCTTCAAAACGGGCTACGAGTCCGTCTAATTTTTCTAATATGGTACTGTTATCTGCCATTCTTTAGTATCTAAATTCTCCGAATTCGCTCTTAATGATTAATTCTGTTTGCTCACATGCTTCAACACGTCCTACAATCTGTGCCGGAATACCGAATGACTCGGAAATAGCAATTACTTCTTCTGCATGTTCCGGTGACAAATAAACTTCGAGGCGATGTCCCATATTGAATACCTTGTACATTTCTGCCCAGTCCGTACCACTTTGTTCTTGAATAGTTTTGAATAAAGGAGGAACAGGGAAAAGATTATCCTTTACTACACGAACGTTTTCAACAAAGTGTAAAACTTTGGTTTGTGCACCACCGGAGCAGTGCACCATTCCGTGGATTTCCGGGCGCAGTGCATCGAGTAATTTCTTCACTACTGGTGCGTATGTACGAGTAGGGGAGAGCACTAACTTGCCTGCATCAATTGGAGAGTCTTCTACACTGTCTATCAATTTTAACTTGCCGGAGTAAACTAATTCTTCAGGAACTGCGGCATCATAGCTTTCCGGATATTTTTCAGCAAGATATTTTCCGAATACATCGTGACGGGCACTTGTCAAACCATTGCTGCCCATACCGCCATTGTATTCTTTTTCGTAAGTAGCTTGTCCGTAAGAAGCCAAACCAACGATCACGTCACCCGGACGAATATTGGCATTGTCGATAACGTCTGAACGTTTCATGCGACAAGTTACGGTAGAGTCAACGATGATCGTACGAACCAAGTCGCCGACATCAGCAGTTTCACCACCGGTTGCGTATACCCCTACACCCATTTCACGGAGTTCGGCCAGCAATTCATCTGTTCCATTGATGATGGCGGAGATTACTTCTCCGGGAATCAACAGTTTATTACGTCCAATGGTAGAAGAGACAAGAATATTGTCTACGGCACCTACACAAAGCAGGTCGTCGATATTCATAATCAATGCATCCTGCGCAATACCTTTCCAAACGGACAAATCACCCGTTTCTTTCCAGTACATATAAGCGAGAGATGATTTGGTTCCGGCACCATCGGCATGCATAATATTGCAATATTCCGGGTCACCTCCCAATATGTCCGGGATAATTTTGCAAAACGCTTTTGGAAAGATTCCTTTGTCGATGTTCTTGATGGCGTTGTGCACATCTTCTTTTGATGCGCTTACTCCACGCATCATGTATCGTTGATTACTCATGAGTTATAGAATTATATTGTATACGGCTGCAAAAGTACAGCTTTTTTTTGGTACAGCCTAGAAAAACAGTCAGGTAAATTCCGGAGTAAACTTTCGATTATCATACGGCTATGCGTGTAAAGCCAAGATTATAATGCATATTTTATATGTTCACTCCAGATTGAATCAATCAGTTTTCCGACTGTGGCATGGCACCTTAAACTATATTCACTGATGTTTATATTGTACTTTTCAAGCAATGCTTTTCTTAAATCAGCATACTGAATTTCTGCAACATAGAAACCTGTATTAAGTGTTATTAGTTTTCCCTTGCAGAAAGGGCGAACGAAATTGAATACATCATTTTTAGAACTGAACTTTCTCTTCTTTTGAGCTGGCGGAAGTGTATTGGGAATTATAGAAGTCTTTCTTTCCCATATTGCATTAACAAGATTTCCTATGGTAAATAGATTACTGATTGCTTTCTCACTATATGTTAATTCATAATCTTTATCTAAGATTTGAATTAAAGGATATATACGTAAACCTGCAGTGATGATATTGGTGTCAAGAGTTATTAAAGATCCTGTACATAAACTTCGAACCAATCCAAATACATCATTCTTGTTCTTGAATGCTTTGTTTTTATTTGAATTTACTACAGACGAATTTCCTGATGCCATATTTGTAGATCTGTTGACAGAAGGCGCTTCTTGTTTGGGTACGATAGGCTTTGATTGAGGTTGTGTTTTGACTTTTTGCTCTGCTAAAAGATCCTCATATTCTTTCTGTACTTTTCTAGCTTTAGTTTGTTCATCGGACAGGCGTTTTTGTAATTGTTTGTTTTCTTCTATAGAACACAATAAACGCTTCTCTTTATCGCGTAAATCATTTTTTATTTTTTCATTTTCTCTTGTGCTTTCTATTATGGAAAACTCTAATTCTTTGATTCGAGAATCTGATTCTTTATTTAGGATTTGCATCTGCTTGATTTCAATCTTAGCTTTTTGTATGGCAGATTCATTCTTTTTTTAATTCTCATTCATACTATTGCAATCTTCGGTAGCCTGCAAAAGAGAACGTTGCAATCGTTGATTTTCGATTTTTAAATTACTTTTTATGGTCTGCAGTTCGCTCACCATATTTATACTACGCCAATTGGTTCGCGCTACAGACAATTGTTTCTCATCCAATTGATAAGTGTCATTTCCATCAATGTAGTATAATATAGGAAAAGTCCAACCACATCTGCTGCAAAAATTAGAAGATATTGACACTTCCTTATCACATATAGGGCATATCTTGGTTGTATTTCCTATATATGTTTGTTTTTCAAATATTTGGTTGACTACATCTATTTGTTGTAAAGTCAAACGTTGACAGTCTTTTGCCAAAATGCTGATTTCTTCTTTTATCTTTTCCTTCTTTGCTTCAGCCTCTTTCTCTTGTCTAAGCTTTTCTTCTTCCCGTTGTTTTTGGGCAATATCTTCTTTGACTTTATTAATGGCACGGAGCAAATCTTTTAATGCATTTTGGGGATTTTCTTGATAATCGATATAATCTAATGGACGTATCAGAAGTTTAAATTTTTTGTTGTACTGGCAATTATCTATTTTTACAGGAATGATTGCTTTTTCTCCATCCAAAGCTTCGAATATTTCGCCCGCAGTCCATATTGATTCATTTGAATGTTTGGAGGATATAAATATGAGCATCTTAGATTCAGCTATTGCGCCTGTGATAATTTCAATGAACTCTTGTCCACTGTAAATTCCGTCTTTATCGAACCAGTAGGTAATACCATTTTCATCGAATACATTTTGGATTTCCGCTATGGCATTACCAGGTATTACATTGTAGTTTTCATCAACGTAATCTCTGCGTGAATAGCTTATAAAAACATCGTATTTGTATTTCATGTTATATTATATTTCATTGGTTCAACCTAATATTTATCTACTGGCGTCAGAATTACTGTGTTTGGTATATTCATTCCAAATAGAATCAACAAGTTTATATAATGTAGAGTGGCATTTTAGAGTATGCTCACCAATATGGATGTTCTATTTTTCGTATAATGCATCTTTTAGATCTGTATATTGAACATCTGCAACGTAACAGCTAGGATTAAGTGTTAAAAAACTTGCTTTGCAAAAGGAACGAACAAAATTGAATACATCATTTTTGTTCTTGAATGATTGATATTTCTTTGAATTTGTTGTAGAGAATTTGTCTAATATTATATTTCCTATTTCTCTTGCAGAAGGAACTTCCTGCTTCAATTCTATATTCTTTTGAACTTTCAAAAGGTTTTCATATTCTTCTTGTATTTCCTTAACTTTAGTTCGCTCATCAAGGAGATATTTTCGTAATGTCTCTATTTCATCCATAGCATTTTGTAGAGCATATTTATTATCGGTCATACTTTTATGTTCTTCGGTAGCTTGTAAGGGGGAACTCTTCAGAGGTTGTTTTTCGGGCTCTAAATTGTTTTTTATTATACTACACCAATTGGTTCGAGCTATGGATAATTGTTCTTCATCCAAAGGATAAGTGTTGTTTTCATCAATACAGTATAATATAGGGAAAGTCCAACCACATCTGTTACAAAAATTAGAAGATATTGATACTTCCTTGTCACATATAGGACATATCTTGGTTGTATTTCCTATATATATTTGTTTTTCAAATATTTGGTTGACTACATCTATTTGTTGCAAAGTCAAACGTTGGCAGTCTTTTGCCAAAACACTGATTTCTTTTTTTATTTTTTCTTTCTTTGCTTTAGCCTCTCTCTCTTCTCTAAACTTTTCTTCTTCCCGCTGTTTTTGAGCAATATCTTCTTTGACTTTATTAATGGCACGGAGTAGATCTTTTAATGCGTTTTTGGGATTTTCCAGATAATCAATATAATCTAATGGTCGTATCAGAAGTTTAAACTTCTTATTATACTGGCTATTATCAATTTTTACAGGGATAATTGCTTTTTCTCCGTCCAAGGCTTCGAATATTTCTCCTGCAGTCCACATCGATTCGTTCGAATGTTTGGAGGATATGAATATGAGCATCTTAGATTCAGCTATTGCGCCTGTGATAATTTCAATGAACTCTTGTCCACTGTAAATTCCGTCTTTATCGAACCAGTAGGTAATACCATTTTCATCGAATACATTTTGGATTTCCGCTATGGCATTACCAGGTATTACATTGTAGTTTTCATCAACGTAATCTCTGCGTGAATAGCTTATAAAAACATCGTATTTGTATTTCATGTTATATTGTATTTACTAAAATGTGACCTCTGATTTATAGTGCGAATATACTCTTTTTGAGTGGAATAAAGAATAACAAAGAAATATTTTGTGAAAAAAAAGACGACATAAAGTAGTGTTCGATATTAGTACTTAAAATAGTTGTTGAAAATTTGATAATTAATTGATTCTCTATTGAAACAGATACTTGATTATTTCCAAGCGAATGCTTTAAGATTGCATCACGAATATAATGATTTAATGCTGTAAAATGACATTTGTGATTAAATGGAAAATAAATGTACTTTTCTATTAGAAAACCATGCTTATCTGGGCCATCTTTTGTAAAATGTGAGATGGATATAAATAAAAATAGTGGGAAAGTTTCTTCTTTTCCCACCTGCTAAAGATTTATTTATATTGCTAAGTATCTCTAAATGTAAAATATAAAGATCGATTTAGCCTCTTTTTAGAATTCTACCTTCGGAGCCTTCTCACTTCCTTCTTCTGCTTCAAAATATGCTTTCTTATCAAAGCCGAACATTCCTGCAAAGATATTTTTGGGGAAACGGCGGATATTGGTGTTATAAGCCTGTGCAGCATCATTGAAATTTTTGCGCGCTACATTGATACGGTTTTCAGTTCCTTCCAGTTGAGCCTGTAATTCCAGGAAGTTTTGATTAGCTTTTAAGTCCGGATAATTCTCGGTAATAGCTAATAACTTGCCCAGTGCTGATGTTACAGCACCTTGTGCCTTTTGGTATTGCGCCAACTTTTCTGGTGTCAGATCGGCAGCGTCCACTTTAATTTGAGTTGCCTGGCTACGTGCGGCAACAACTCCTTCCAATGTTTCCTTTTCATGTGTCGCATATCCTTTCACGGTATTTACCAAGTTAGGTATCAAGTCGGCACGGCGTTGGTATTGAGTCTCTACATTTGCCCATTGACCACTTACATTCTCGTCTATAGTAACCAGACCGTTATATACACTTATTGCCCATATGACAAGGATAGCCACAACGGCTAAGATGATAATAATTGACTTCTTCATGTTTCTTGTTTTTATTGAATTTGATAATTTGTTTTCTACTTATTTTCTTTAGAAACGAGAACCGGCACCGCCGCCACCGCCCATTCCTCCGCCAAAGCTGCCTCCACCGAAACCGCCTCCACCGAAACCGCCTCCGCCTCCGAAACGACCTCCGCCGAAGCCTCCAATAAATGGACCACCTCCGCCACCTCCCCGGTGGTGGTAATCATTATCATAACTTTGTTGGCGACGTATGATGGTATGTCCGCAGTTTCTACATGTATAGGTAACATCCTCGGTTTTCACCCCGTTAATTCGGGATACGACAGCACTTCCTGTTCTCTGCAATTGGTGTTTGCCGCATTTCGGACAACGGCTTTGCCTACGTGCCGAAAAGAAAGCAAGACCTCCGCCAATAGCAATAAAACAAAGAATGGCAAGAACAAAATCAAAAGAACCACCGCTGTTCGAATCGGAGAGAGCATCATTTTCCATAGAACCGTCGAGCCGCTGACAAGTCGCTTTTAGGCCGGCCACCATTCCGGCATCCCAATTTCCGTCTTTCAGGTAAGAAATCATATATCTGGTTTGAATCCTTTTACAGATCGCATCGGGGAGCACTCCTTCCAAACCATAACCGGTATAAAACTGGATACAACGTTGATCCGTAACCAACAAAATAACCAATCCGTTATTTTTATCTTTCTTCCCTACACCCCATTTATTAAGTAACTGATGGCAGAAGTTGAAACAATCTTCTTCTCCGATTGATGGAACTACGGCAACCACCGTTTCAATTCCTGTTTGTTGTTCCAAGGCATAAAGCATGGAGTCTATACTGTCACAAGCTGCCTGTGAAAGTATGCCGGTCGGGTTGCAAACATATTGCATTTTGTTTTGCAGGTGAACTTTCGGGAGGTTGTCCACCGTGTATACTTTCTCTTGAGCTTGTAGTGGGAACAGAAGAAAAGTTGCTAGTATAAAAGTCAATATTGATTTCATAACGATTATTTTACGTTTGCAAATATAGAAACTTTTTCTGTTATGAATCTAAAACTCCTTGTTATAATAGGTTTAATGAATGTATCGCCCGACGAATGCACGGACTCGGTCGGTGTATTCCTGTTTATTCTCTTTGTATGAAACTGCATGAGCCGCTCCTGGAACAATCCATAGTTCTTTGGGTCCCGGTTTGGCTTCGTAGAGCGAATATACCATCCAGGTAGGCACATACGTGTCTTTATCCCCGTGAATAAACAGCATCGGAAGTTGTGATTTGGCTACTTGTTTTAGTGAGGAAGCTTCTTTAAAATTCCATCCATATTTCTTCTCGCAAAGCCAGCTTGTGGTATACATGAGTGGAAAAGGGGGAAGATGGAAACTGGCTTTAAGCTCGTGTGAGAATTCGTCCCATACACTGGTGTAGCCGCAATCTTCCACAAAGCATTTGACAAACGGCTTTTGTTCCTCACCGGATACCATCATGGTGGTAGCACCTCCCATTGAAATTCCGTGTACAACCATTTGTGTACTGTCTCCAAAAATCTCATTGGCAATGTTCATCCATTGCAATACGTCCCAACGGTCTTTCCATCCCATCTGGATGGCTGGGCCTTCACTTTCTCCCTGATGTTGCAGGTCGGGAAGTAATATGTTATATCCTAAATCTCGATTATACAGATAACCAATCATAAACATACGGATAGCATTATCTGTATGTCCATGCACAATGACTGCTGTCTTACTGGTGGGTTGGGGAGCAGCAACATAATACGCATGAAGTTGTATTCCATGCGGATTGATGATGAATGTATCTTTCAGTGCATCCACTTGTTTCAGGCTGTCCACCCATGGACGTAGGAAAGGGTAGTTTCTATACATGAAGGGATAAGAGTCAGCATCTTTAGACAAAATCTTGGCATTCGGAGTCAATGAAAAGTTTAACATATAAAAACTTCCTCCGATGGTGCAGCCGGTCAATGCCAGCATGATAATAATGATGCTATATACAACTTTTCTCCTCATAAAAACTCTCTCTAATCCTTATTTATGCCATATCTCCCATGCGGCAAATGCCTGGAGCAGCAGCATTTCCAGACCGTTTTTAACAACAGCCCCTTGTGCTTCTCCTTTTTTCATGAACAGCGTAACATTCGGATTATATAACAAATCGTAGAGCAAATGGTTTGGAGTCAGTAGCTCATAAGGAATATTAGGGCAGAAATCTACCTTAGGAAACATACCTACGGGAGTACAGTTGACGATGATTGTATATTCTGCCATAATTTCGGGAGTCAGTTCCTCATAAGTCAGCATATCATCGGCTTTGTGGGTGCGTGATACGAATATACTTTCAATACCCAGGTTTTTCAGCCCGTGGTAGACGGCTTTGGAAGCTCCGCCGGTACCCAGAATCAATGCTTTTTGGTGATGAGGCTGCAATAAAGGTTGAATGGATTGAGTAAATCCGATGATGTCGGAGTTGTAGCCAACCAGTTTGACTTTTCCTTTCTGCTGGCGGATGATTTTAATGACATTCACAGCACCTATCTTTGCGGTATCACGGTCGAGTTCATCCAAAAAAGGAATCACTTGTTCTTTGTAGGGGATAGTCACATTAAGCCCGCATAAATTGGGATTCTCTTCGATAACTTCCATGAAGTTATTAATGCTGGGAATTTCAAAATTCACATACTCTGCATTGATACCTTCGGATTTGAATTTCTCATTAAAGTATCCGATAGAAAAAGAATGTCGCAGAGGGTAGCCGATTAAACCATATTTTTCCATAATCATTTATTGCTTAGTTGGGTTATTGGGTTTACTTTTTAGAAGACGTACTATTTCTTTTACTTTACCGTCAGGGTATTTGTCTTTATAGTATTCCGTCAAATCTTCGTATATCCAGAAATTATAAGGGCGGCCGATAAAGATATTGAAAGTGTTAGATGACTTCTCGCCGTCAATGCCTAATTTCAATTTTATATGGTTGTATATTTGGTCGTCAGGAGGAATAAGTCTGCAAGTTTTGGCTATTTCAGTCGTTATTCCATATATACCGTGAGCTTCTGCTTCTTCAATTGCGAATTCTTTTTCTGTTATAGAAAGGCCATCAGAGTTGAGTAATGTATATGTACCGGAGTTCTTTTTCTGAATAGATATACTGTATGATTCTCCATTGGTATAGGGAGATTTACTCTCTAAATCGGCTTTTATTTTTTCTTTAATTTCGTCCGTTTCTACATCTATGCCATATTCTACGGCAACGATATCGAATTTCTGTTCAGATTGAGAGGGAGTTCTGGTAATTACGAAACCTTGTTTCTGGTCAATTTCTTGTCCGTTCAGGCAGAATTTCCGGTCGAATACGGGTTCTTTCTTTGATTTCCAGGTCAGTTTACTGGAAAAAGTGATGACAGATGGTTCTTTTCCGTCATTCCAGTCTATTTCTACTTTCTCATTGTCGAATGTATGATCGCCATTGAATTCTCCGAAAGTCAGATAATATTTTCCGTCTTTGCTTATTTCTGTTTGCAGACCTGTGAAATAGGCCATATAAGCTCTGGTGCGTTCGTTTAGCGGAGCATCTTTTTCGTAAGTCTCCCCTTTGTAGATCGCTTTTATTCCTTGATTGGCAATAGAGCCTTTGGTGAGTGGATTCAGTAAGTCATTGCCTTGAGCATCCTGTACTGAAATGTAAAGAACTATGGGAGCAAAATCCCATATTAGGTCATCTCCTCCATTGTTTGCCGGATCACAAGAGGTGAAATTGATACAACAAAAAATGCAGAGTAGAAATAGTCCAATTGATTTTGTTGTTTTCATAAGGTTACATTATTAGGTTATTTGGTTGCGGTATAAAGAGTGCAGATACCAAAGGTCAGCCGTTTGAAGTTGACTTCGCTAAAACCGGCTCGGGCGATGACTCCTTTCATGACTTCCCCTTGAGGAAATACTTTGATGGTGTCCGGCAGATAGCGGTAGGCACTGTTGTCTTTAGAGAGAAGCTTGCCCAATAATGGAATGACGACTTTTGAGTAGATGGAAAACAGTTGTTTCATCGGGAAACGGTCCGGAGTGGTAAGTTCCAGAATCACAAGATGACCGCCCGGTTTCAATACACGGCACATTTCGGAGAGTCCTTTGTCGAGGTCTTCGAAGTTGCGGATACCGAAAGCTACGGTGATAGCGTCAAAATCATTGTCGGCAAAAGAGAGTGAAGTACAGTCCTCCCGGGCAAAAGAGATCTTGTCCGACAGTCCTTCCTTTTTTACTTTTTCACGTCCCACATTCATCATGCCTTCCGAGATGTCCGTGCCGATCAGTTCGGCAGGCTGTAGTTTGCGGCAGGCGAGGATAGCAAAATCCCCTGTACCGGTAGCTACGTCCATCATACGCTGCGGTTGGAAAGGGCGTAACCAGGCAATCGCTTTTTTGCGCCAGCTGCGGTCGATACCTAAAGATAAGGTATGGTTCAGCTTATCGTATGCATGCGCGATGTTGTCGAACATTCGTTCCACTTGCTCGGTCTTTTTTCCTTCTTCGTCGTAAGGCTTGATATGTTGTTGCGGGTAGTCCATTCTTTTTAATTGATAGTTGATAAATGATAGTTGGAAAATGATAGTTGATAAATGATAGTTGGTGGATAATAGGGTTGAGGTTATATGCAATGAATTGCATACGAACTGTCATCTATCATCTGTCAACTATCATTTATTATCTATCATTTGTTGACTATCAACGATTCAAGAACGTTTCGACGTTTTTGAATATACGTTCAGCGATGTTGGTGGTATCTTCTTTCACAAATTTCTCACCGGTGATGTTTTCGAACAATTCGATGTAACGGTCACTGATGCTTTGTACGATAGCCGGAGTCATTTCAGGTACTTTCTGACCGTCTTTGCCCTGGAAACCGTTTTCCATCAACCATTCACGAACGAACTCTTTAGAAAGTTGTTTCTGTGGTTCGCCTTTTTCGAAACGTTCCTGATAACCTTCAGCATAGAAATAACGGCTTGAATCCGGAGTGTGGATTTCGTCCATCAGGTAGATAGTACCGTTGTGCTTGCCGAATTCGTATTTTGTATCTACGAGAATCAGTCCGCGTTCTGCTGCGATTTCAGTACCGCGTTTGAAAAGGGCTAATGTATATTTTTCGAGGATTTCATACTCTTCCGGAGTAGCCAATCCCTGTTTCAGGATTTCTTCTTTAGAGATGTCTTCGTCGTGCAATCCCATTTCTGCTTTCGTAGTCGGAGTGACGATCGGTTCGGGGAATTTTTGGTTTTCGCGCATTCCGTCCGGCAATTTCACGCCGCAAATCTCGCGTACACCGCTTTTGTAAGCCCGCCATGCGCTACCGCACAGGTAACCACGTACAATCATTTCCACCGGAAAACCTTCACACAACACACCCACTGTTACCATTGGGTCCGGAGTAGCCATTTTCCAGTTCGGACAGATGTCAGTAGTGGCATCAAGGAATTTAGCTGCAATCTGGTTCAGCATTTGTCCTTTGTAAGGAATACCTTCAGGCAGTACTACGTCAAAGGCCGAAATACGGTCGGTTGCTACCATGACGAGTTTTTCGCCGTTGATGTTGTACACATCGCGCACTTTTCCGTGGTACACACTTTTCTGTCCCGGAAAGTTGAAATCTGTTTTTGTTAATGCTTTCATTGTCTTTATTATAATTACAAATTACAAGTTACAAATAACAAGTCGCAATAGGATTCCGAATCTGAAAGACGATTAGTCTTTAGCCAGTTTCACCGGACGTTCGCCGTTGATAACCAGTTGTTCGTTTTTCCGTTTCTCCCGTTCGGCTTTCGCTTCTTTATCGAACTTTTCGTAAGCATCCACGATACGTTCCACCAGTTTATGGCGTACGATATCTTTCTTATTCAGTTCAACAAAACTGATCCCTTTCACTCCCTTCAAGATGCGGAGAGCTTGCACCAATCCTGACGTTTGTGAAGCGGGGAGGTCAATCTGTGTCATGTCTCCCGTCACAATCATCTTGGTGTTCATACCCATGCGGGTGAGGAACATTTTGATTTGTTGTGTGGTGGTATTCTGGGCTTCGTCCAAAATGACGACTGCGTCATTCAGCGTACGTCCGCGCATAAAGGCTAACGGGGCAATTTGGATAATGTTCAATTCCATGTATTCCTTTAACTTGGCGGCAGGTATCATATCTTGCAGAGCGTCGTATAAAGGTTGCAGGTATGGATCGATCTTATCTTTCATGTCTCCGGGCAGGAAACCGAGTTTTTCTCCGGCTTCTACGGCGGGGCGGCTAAGAATGATTTTTTTGATTTCTTTGTTTTTCAATGCACGCACGGCAAGGGCAATAGCGGTGTATGTTTTTCCCGAACCTGCCGGGCCGATGGCGAATACCATATCATTCTTGGCGAATCCTTCTACCAGTTTCAACTGGTTTTCGCTTCGGGGGATGATAGGCTTGCCCGTGACACTGAACACAATCACGTTTCCTGTCTGTTCCGCTTGCGGGGCATTTCCTTTTATAATGTCAATGATAACTTCTTCTTTCAGTGAATTATATTCGGCGCAGTACTTTTCAAGTTTGGTGATATTTTCCTCGAAGGCACACATTTCCTCCTCGTCGCCCAGCACTTTGATGACATTGCCTCGGGCAACTATGCGTAGCTTTGGATATAAAGCTTTAATTAACTGTATGTTGGCGTTGTTTACACCATAAAAAATAACCGGATCAATGTCCTCAAGAACAATCAGCTTCTCTATCATTAAGTTGTATTAAAGAAAAATTTCTGCAAATTTAATCAAACGTTTTGGATTCTCTGATTGTTTGGAGGTGAATTTTACTGCAAATCTTCTACTATCCACTTTTCGATGTTTCTTGTTTCATTACTGAAATTGATGCCTATTTTAAATATTTGTCGTTTGTCGGCAGCAAACGCTTGTGCATAATGTTTGTCATTGATTTGTTGTAGAGCCTCTTCGGCAGTTCCATCCAACTTGAATTCCATTATATAGATGAAACGTTCGGTTTGCAGGACGAGATCAATGCGTCCTTGTGAGGTATGATACTCGGCTTTTACATAGAATCCGATGAGTTTAAATACGATGAAGAGTACATTTTGATAATGCAGTTCCAAATCGCGTATCAATTCGTAAGGTGTATCGGCAAAGAAACTTTGCAAACGGCGGAAAAAGGCGTTATAATCACCACTTCGTACTTCGGCTACGAATTTACGAATTTGGAATGGTGACTCGATAGCATCTATGTTTGTGTAGAATGGAAGAAGATATTTAACAAAACCTTCTTCTACTTCCCGATTGGGAAAGTCCAGGCGATAAGTTCCAAATTCTTTGTCAAATCCTTTGATCGTGAGATATCCACTTTGATAGATAACCGGAATAGGATTTCGGGATGTCGAATCAATGCTGTTCAGTACATCTGCATCCGTTTCTTCATGCGTGATACGTTGTAGATTATAATTGGATTTCTTTAGTAATTCTACCAAATAAGTCGGGGTACCGGTCTCAAACCAGTAACTACCGAATTTCATCTTATAGAATGTGTTGAGCAAACTGAATGGATTGTATATTCCTATGGAGTTTTCTACGAAATGATAACCATCATAACATTCTTTCAGTTCGGAACATACCTCCTCATAAGTCATTTTCTGCTTATCAGCCAAGATATGCAAGTCTTCTTCCATATTGTCGTGGATTTCTTTCTCTGTGATACCGCAGAGTTCCACGTACTGTTCATCCATTGAAATATCAATCAGATTGTTCAGATCGCTGAATACACTGACTTTTCCGAATTTGGTGACACCTGTCAAGAGAGCAAATTTGATGTAGCCGTCCATTGTCTTCAATACACTATAGAAAGCTTTCATTATATTACGAAACTTTTGCTGAAGTTCTTCATTACCTATCGCTTGCAACATCGGTTTATCGTATTCGTCAATAAGAATGACGACACGTTGTCCCGTTTGCTCATTGGCTCGTTGGATGATGCCTCGGAAACGCAATGCAAAGGTTGTTTCTGATGAAGCAGTGCCATACAATCGTTCCCACTTTTCGAGTGTGAAGTTTAAGATACTTTCCAGACTTTCCAGTGTATCGTATTTCTCGGTGTTAAGATCTATATGTAGAATAGGATGTTTTATCCAATCTTTTTCCAGTTGTGCAATAGCCAATCCTTCGAAAAGTTCTTTTTTTCCCTGATAATATGCTTCAAGGGTAGATATCAGCAGACTTTTTCCAAAACGGCGGGGACGGCTAAGAAAATAGTAACGACCGGTTTTTACTAATTGATAAATGAGTCTGGTTTTATCTACATAGAGATAACCATCGTTACGGAGACTTTCAAAATTCTGTATGCCGATAGGATATAGCTTGCTCATAATCTGATTCTTTTAGCGTTGGATTCATACAAAGATAGCTGTTTTCCGTCTTAACACAAAATTTACCTTGAAGGTTTTATGATATGCTGGTCAAAGATTTTGAAAAAAGGCATTTATCGGGCGGTGATATGGAAACAACCTTGCTTCAGTTCATATTTGATGTAGCATTTTTCAGCTTGTCGCAGGTCTCTTAAAACCTCGGACAAGACAAGTTTCAGTGTGTCGGCACTCACGTCCTGCATAGGGCGACCGTCTTTATCTTCCACCTTTTTAAAACGTTTCCAACTGACGTCAAAGGTTGCTCCAAAGCAATGTGCCGAGTTGGCGGAGGCATTTCCGTTGCGACGGCGGAGGCGTTTCACATCGTTTTCGGTGCGCAATACGGAAGTGATGATTACCTGATTGGGATTCAAACCTTTGGCAGCCAATGAATCAAGAAAATTGGAGCCGATTGTATCGAGCAATGCACTGGCACGTGGAACGAGGTAAGGAATGGAATGTGTCAATGAATCCACTGCATAAAATTCATTATCAGTGATATGAGTCAGCTTTTCTTTCATATCTTCAGCAGCTTCCCGGTCTGCCAATGGACGGATACCTATCTTTTTAGCGACTTCCAGATGTGCATCGTTCAAATCAGGGAAAGAACGTTTGTAATTGACGACACCCCGAATATTGTGTGGTTCATTCAGTTTCAGCGACATGTCTTTCTTTTTGCAGCCCGAAGTAAGCGTTGTAAGCCCAATAACTAGTAAAAATAGCGGTAATATGCGAAGCTTATAAATAGTCATTTTATATTTTTTGCTCGCAAATATACGCTATTTTTTCATACATTTGTAGCGGTTTATAAAAATAGGCCACTTTCCCACTAAACATAACACACATGAAAACAGATTTCGATTACAATTCTATGCCCGTTAGCTTCGCTCATTGCTTGAATGGACATTGTTTGCGTGCGGACAAATGTCTGCGACGACAAGTAACTCTCCGAATGCCGAAAGAACGGGCTGCTGTAATGGTTATTAATCCCGAACATATCACTTCCGATGGTGGAGACTGCACTTACTTTATTGATGAAAAGCCGGTGTTGTTTGCACGGGGTATGAAACATTTGCTGGACCGGGTGCCGCTTGCTGATGCCACCGTTATCAAACGACAGATGATAGCCTACTTCGGCAAAACGATCTATTACCGTTGTTGCAACAAGGAACGGCTGATTAAACCGAAGGAGCAGGAATACATACAGGGACTTTTCCGCAGGCGGGGAGTTACAGAAACGCCTCAATTTGACGAATATATAGAATACTATGATCTTGGGTAAGTATATCCGTTAGTTCCGGTAGTCCCACATATTGTGGGAAAGTATTCTTTTATATTATGGGAATTTATTCCCGCAAAATAAGGGAATAAATTCCCTCCAGCTAGGGAATCTTTTCCCATAATATATGGGACTACCGGGGACTGTAATACCCTGATAATGGTTGACTACCTTTTTTCTTATCTTCGGGTTGGGTTGACATTTATTATGTAGGTATTATATAGCAGTCCCGGTATGAGAAATGCATGATGAAAGTATGAGAAATACCGGTTTTTTATGACATTTCAGGCAAAATACTATGAGAAACAGCTTTTTGAAAAGTATTTCTCATAGTATTATTGTTTTGAATTACAGATGATTATCCTATAAGATATGAGAATATGAGAAATGATTTCGCAAAATCATTTCTAGTGCATTAGATGACTGTGTCTTTCAGCCATTTCCCGAAAAAACGGTCATAGACAATATAACCATCTGGTGTATTATATATCAGTTCTTTATTTAGCAAGGACTTTAGTGCCACGTTAACGCTGCTAGGCGTTTTTAGATGATGCCTTTTGATGAAGTCATTGGCATTTATACTTTTTATACAACCTTCTGTGGCAATAGCTTTCAATAAATCCACTTGATTGTTGGTTAATAATGTCAGGTTACTTTGGTATATGGTTTCCTGTTCATCTAAAATGTCGTTTATGCAGCTATCTACCAGTCGGTTATCAATAGGGTTGATTCTCTTCTCATACAATCGGTTGAGTATGCTTTGAACGTACCAGGTGTGTCCGTTTTCGAGTTGATACAAGTAGGAGAATGCTTCTAACGATAACTCTCTTTTTTCTTTGGCAAAGAATGAGTGTGCGAACGAATAATAGCTCTCCAATGGAATTTCCTTTAATACAATAATCTGTGTACTTTGATAAAAAGGCCGTTTTGCGGAACTGAACATTTCTTCCATTACATGCTTTTTACTTCCGGAAAAGATAAAGTGTACATTCGGCATGAATTGGATATGGGAACGAAGCAATGCTTCTACACCTTTTTCCGGGTATTCTGTAATCTGTTGGAATTCATCGATGGCAAGGTAACAATGTTTTTTTGAAGCTGCCATATAGTCGAGTATTTCTTTCAATGTCTGTTCGGCACGGGCGGGAACGAAGTCCAGAGTTACGGTAGGCATACCGCTTCTTTCGTCAGTACTGATTATAGGACGGCAAGATTTAAAAAAAGCGGTCATTTGCCGGAGTATATTTTGGGAAAGGGTATCCAATTCTCCGAGAACATTTTGAGCAAGCAATTGTATGAATGCCTTTAAATCGCGTGTAGGATAGATATCCATGTAGAAATAGGCGGCATTCGGATTCTTTTCCTGCTTCATCCGGTAGAATACATTTTTGATGAGTCCCGTCTTTCCCATACGCCGGGGAGATATTAATGTCAGATTCCGCCCGTTTTGTAAAGCTGAAATCATTTTATCAGTTTCTTTTTCCCGGTCACAAAAGTATTCCGGGCTGTTGTAGCCGTACACAAGGAATGGATTATATGGTTTCATATTTATTACATCTTTTACGTTACACATTTTATGTAATACAAAGAACGTAATAATTGGGGAATATTCAAAGACTTTTTTTACTTATGTGTATATAAACAGTGCGCTGATGAGAAAAGAACAAGTATCTTCTTTCATCAGCGCACAATTATCTGTTGGAGCAGGATTATTTCTTGTCCTTTTTCTCTTCAGCTTTCGTTGCAGGCTTTTCTTCCGTTTTGCTTTCCGGATTGATGATACCCTTCACTGTTTCACCGATAGGCAACTTATCCAATACTCCAAGACTTGGAGCTACTGTTTTCACCAGCGTATTCAGGAAGTTACTTGTTCCGCCGTTTCCTCCGTCAAATACAGTGATATTTCCTAAGTTCATGTGTTCGAACGCCTTCACCTGTTCTCCGGCAATTTCCTTCCATTGGTCTACCATCTTATATTGGATAGCGATGGCCGGATTCGATTCAGCCGCTCTTACCATTGCTTCGAAACCTTCTGCTTCGGCAAGTAACGACCGCTTCTTACCTTCCGCTTCTGCTTCCAGTTTCATCTGGATAGCTTTTGCTTCCGCTTCCGCTTGTGCTAAAGTTGCTTTTGCACGTGCTTCTGCTTCACGGGTAATCTTTTCTGCGATGGCATTTGCTTGCAGGATAGCTTCCTGTCTGGCGATTTCCGCAGGAACAATCTTTTCAGCCTTCAATGAAGATTCCACTTTCCGTGCCTTTGCTTCTTCCACTTCCTTTTGCGCAATTTCGCGTGCAGTTTGTACGGCAGCTTCCGATTTTGCGGCAGCTTCACCGGCTTGCTTGTCTGCATTGGCTTGCGTCACGGCCAGTTCGGCATTTGACAAAGCTACTTCTTTCTGTGCGTCATTTCGTCCGATAGCAGCTTTCTTGGCAGCTTCCGCCTGTTTGATTTCCATGTCCGAGTTCAGTTCGGCAACGCGGCTTTCCTTTTCGGTATTTGCCTGCTCGATACGGATATTCTTTTCTGCTTCTGCTTTTGCTACTTGTGATTCTTTTTCCGCATTAGCAATAGCTACTTGAGAAATTCTGTCCTTATCTGCATTGGCTACGGAGATTTCCTGTTGTTTCTTCGTTTCTGCAATAGCGATATCCTGGTCCTTACGGGTTTCCGCAACTTTGGTTTCGCGTTCCTTAATCTGATTGGCAATTTTGATAGCACCCAGCTTTTCTTGTTCTTCGATGTTAGCCTGTGCTTCGTTCAGTGCTTTACTTTCAGCTTCCTTACCTAAGTTGACAATGTAGTTGGCAGCATCGCGAATGTCACTGATATTGATGTTCATCAGATACAAACCGAATTTGCGAAGTTCAGTATCAATATTATCTTTCACTTTGGAGAGGAACTTGTCGCGGTCGGAGTTCAACTCTTCAATTGTCATATCAGCGATAACCAGACGCATCTGACCGTAAACTACATCTGTAATCAGGTTTTGTTTGTCGTCTATGGTCAGTCCGAGCATACGTTCAGCAGCGTTTTGCATGACGTCTGCATCTGTACTGATAGCTACGGTAATAGTAGTAGGTACATCAACGCGGATATTTTGTGCGGATAGTGCGCCTGTCAGTTTGCAGTCAATCTGCATCGGTTTCATTGACAGGAATTCGTAGCCCTGAATGATAGGCCATACGAAAGCAGCTCCACCGTGATATAATTTCGCAGATTTCTTTTCTCCACCTGTCTTACCATATACAACGAGTACTTCGTCACTCTTACATTTGCGGTAGCGGGACAGGATACCGATAAAGGTGAGCAGGATAACCGCCACTAATATAGCGGCCATGATTAGCATTTCTTGTGTCATAGGAATTGTGTAATTTTGAATAGTTATTGAATATATAATGTTCCGTCCTGATATCGGGTGATAACAGTGCGGTCCCCGGTTTGATACGTCTTTCCCGATTCGGAGATTACGTCTATTTCGCGCATGGCTCCGTCTCGGCTTACCTGCACGGTATATTTGTTCTCACTTTGCTTGAAGTAAATGGTGCATTCGCGTCCTGCAAGTTCATTGGTCGCTTCGGAACGGTTCACTTGTTGCAGTTGATAGGCTTTCTTGTACAGGAACCAGACCGCAAAAACAAAGAAGAGTCCTACCAGAATGCCGATGGCATAACTTTGAATTTCTGCGTTTCCTGCCAGATACATATACCAGCCGAATCCGATTCCGAAGTGTGTGAGCCCTTTGAAAGAGACTACACTGCTGATGTCAGCATCCACGTCTACATCCGCGTCCAAATCTCCGAAGAAGATGGATAATACGAATTGGATAAGAAAAATACCTGTTGTAACGAGGGCGATGATCAGAAAAATGGTATGGCTCATAGTAATTCTGTGTTAATATAAAGTCTTTAGTTATAATGCTTCAAATATACAGGTTTATGAGAAATAAACAAAGATTATTCGTTAAATAATAGATATTATCTGTACTTATGTGATTACCAAAAAATCCCCACCCACCCAGCGCTATCTTCACAGACTGCATCTGAGTGGAATGAGGAACACAAACAAAACAAACAATTTCTTATTATTTGTTATTTCCAGATTATGAGATCCGTTCGCTAACGGATGCTATTTTTAAGTGTTATTGGGGCAATCGAGTACAAGTGTTGAATCGTCGCATAGCAAAATGGAACATTTGTCCAGAATACCGAGGTCGATTTCTACTTTTATATGCCCGCAGACGTCTTGTATCTTGTGCTTGAAGTCTGCAAAGCCTCTCACAAACCTTTCGATCCGGTTGGCCGAATGTTCGAAAGCATACCAATGCCCGTTCTCCTCAAACAGATAGGCTTGATGCGTATCTGATGCTTCTAATTGCAGGATATCTTTCGGTTCCATGTTTTTCTTGTTTTAGGTTTCCTATTTTACTATTTCTACATCGCGTACACAACGCAATTTGAATGTTGCTGTCTTGTCTGACGGATTAGACAAGTACAAATTTCTATCAGCACAGAAGAATCGTTCTCCTCCTTCATATTGCCAGTAAGTGCGGGCAAGTGTGCCATCCACACAATTTTTATTCTGGATGTACATCAACATCATTTCCCGTTGATTGGGGGCTCTCCAAAGTCCCAGATCGCTTTTATCGTCGTTTTCTGAATAGTTCTTGCAGAAACTACGGTCGTTGTCGTTAGTCAGATAATTGGTGCGCCCCTGTGTGTCATACCAGTATGAACGTATGATTACGTCCCAACTTGTCAAATAGAAATATTTTTTATTCCGGCTGTCATATACACGCGTTCCACCTTTTCTATCGGATTCGGGAACATAAAAGTCCTTTGCCATCTGAAACGCTTTGTATGGTTTGTTTCCGTCTTCGAAATTATGGTGAATCGCTATTTCTCCGGTTCTGATTCGTGAGCCACGTATATTTAAACCTGTCAACCGTGACATGCTGAAGACGCTGTCGGCTGTGATGATTTCGTCTCCTTGTAATGTCTGGTTATACACTTTTATCCGTATCCCTTTCGGCTTGTATTCAAAGGCCTGCTTAGGATAATCATTCTCTTTGCTGACGGTTGTTTCTGTCTTTTTATCTATTCCCAGATTGCGTACACATCTGAAGTTCTGCGGGTTTCTATTGGCATCGCTGGTTGCATAATTGCCTACGGAAGCGCCTTCTTCCGACCAGATTCGCTTTTGGTCACTGGTTGCGTAATGATGGTTTTCCTTGTAGTCGAAATCAAACGAAATATTGTCAGCGTCGAACAGTGGAGAAGGCAGGCTTTTCGCTCCCAGATACATACCCATTAATTGTTCGCTGCTGGGCACATACCATTTCACTTCGTCCAATGTAATGGTTCCGTCTCCGTTTTCATCGCGATTGCGGGACAAACAGCGGGCTAAGGCGATTGCTCCGCTTCGGGTGGTAAACGTATTCATCGTTTTATCCCATGAAGCGCGGGTTACGTGACTATCCCAGCTGGTATTCTTTTTCAGATATTCCCAAGTATTCCACAGACCGTTTGCGGAAGAAAGATCGCTGACACCCGGAGTTCCCCATTCGTCCGCCGCTCCTGTTTCGTTGATGTGTTCCATTCCTAATGCTGTGGCGGATTCCGTACTGTAATATGTCTGTATGGAACGCTGTGTCAGCATATACCGGGCTTTGGCATAACTGCTGTTGCCGTCTGCGCTGTGTGTGGGAGCATATACCAGCATCGCGTAGCGATTGTCTGCGTTGGCAAAATGGCGCCAGTAGGTCGTGGCGTCACTACCCCAGTTTTGCCCTTTGGGTGCTTCGGTGTAATAGTATTCATCCACGAATACGGTATAATAATACAGTTTATCTTTCGTCTTACTTATGTCCGTGTCGTCATCATAACGCTGGATCACGTCATTGGTAAGTCCGAACAGGTCTAGCACCTCGTCTGCCTTGTATGTCTGCAACAGAGTCGTTCTATTCTCTCCTGAACCATTCCATCTGAAATGAATCCAGTGGTAGTCTTGTTTGGAAGCATTGCCATTATTGTCGGGAATACTCTTTTCCGTAACCTCTCCAAAAGGAGTTTTTACAACGAATCTAAGTCCTTGCTCTCCGGTTTTGCTGTCTACTACATCGTTGTAGCTGAATGACATCACGAAACAATTGTAATGTGCATCCAGGGTGCGGACATCCGATTCCGTATCAATGACGTCTCCCTCTGCACCGGGGCGGTTTTCTTCCCCCTCTGTAACTTCTACCACGATATCATCCACGTTTTCGATTGTTATCGAATAGGTATATTTGGTATTCCGTTTGCTTGTGAAGTTGGCGGGAGCGTTTATACCTCCCCCGAGGTGGATTCTGTAAGTCACGGTAGCTACTCGTATGCTGCTGGCCTGGTGGATTTCCAGTTCTCCTTTGATTTCTACAAACGTGGCGTACTTTTCCGAATATTTATATACGCCGGTGTTCGTCTTGTCCTCATTTTTAACTTCCTCTTCACGTTTGGCATATTCTTTCCTCTTGTCCGTGTCCGGCAGGTTGCCGACATTCGAAGCAATAGAGCTGCCTTCATGCTCTTTTGAGTTCTTGATATTTTCCAACATATAGAAATCGAAGGTACGATAGTTGGTGCCGCTTTCATTGCTTGTACCGAATCCGGTAAACACGCTGCTTTCTCCATAGTCACTTGCCTGGGTGAAACTGTTTATGTTTTGCCCGATGATTTTTGATTTCAGCGGTACATTCTTTACTTGCCAGCTTGTAGGGGTGAAACTTTTCACCTGGCTGCCTGTTGATATTTTGAATGTAATATGTGAATCGAGACGGGTGAGTTGTATTTTCCCGTTCAATGTGCCACCGTGTTCGGGAATGACACAATACCCTTCTACCATATTTGCCGCACTTGTTTGGCTGAATGCTCCGCTCATGACCAGGCTGCCCTGTACGCGTTGTATGTTGGCCTCATTCATGCTGCAAAACACATTGAATAAATCATCGAGCTCGTCAATCTTGTCCAGTTCGCTGCGTATTGCACTCAATTCGTTGGTTTCTACATTGGCAATGGCGTAAATGCGGCTCTCTCCGCTGGCGGTTTTTAACGGCAGCGTTCCTTTGCTTTTATTTTCGAGTTCACTGACGATGTCGTCCGTCGGGTAGAATTTTCTGCTTTTCAGGCTTCCGCTCGTGGCGTCGAACACCAGAACGTAAAGGTCGTTCACCCGGCTTTCTTCCGATTCGGGTAGTGCGCGGGTGGTTATCTTATCCATTCCGGGGATGGTCAGGCTAAGGTTGATTTCCACGGGAATTCCTTCCTTGATGGCGGTAGAAGTGTATATGTCGTCATCTGCACACGCATTGCAAAGTATATAGGCGGATACTATATATAAGAATCTTAATATGTTGTTTTGCTTTTTCATATGGTTTCCTCCTTATATTAATTGAATGGTGGTACTTCTACTGTTTCATGGTTCCAGGAAAGCACTTCGTATTCCAATTCGGAGTCGACTTCTGTTTTCACGCTTATGATATTGAACACATACATATAATTGCGGAGAACATCATAAGTTTCACCATTTTCCACGAATGACAGTGTGTAATTCTTGGGACTGCCGTTTACTGTTGCCTTTATGGTCAAATAAACTTTCAAATCCTCGGAGACTCCTGTGTTTCTGTGTTCCGGAATATAGAAGATATCTTTAAAGTCATTCCTGTTGTCTGCGGTCAGCCGAGACCCGGATGTCAATATATTGGACGCTAATTGCCGGGAGGTGGCGGGGACGGAAGGGCCGTCGTTTCCTACGGGAGCACAATATCCTTCAGTATTATAGTTATGCAACCGGATTTCTGTGATTTCGAAACCACTTAATCCTTTTCCTTCATTGACGGTTACGTTCACTTTGGCAATGGCGCGTTTCAACGTCACTTCTCCTACATTCCAGGTTCCTTCTGTGATGTGGGCGAGGGTGGCTGTTCCCCACATCGGGATGTTTTCCGACCAGTCTTTTCCTGCATAGGTATAGACCAGCTGATTGTACAGGTCGTTTTTACTGCTGCCTTCGTTTATTGTGATACCGGTGACGCCTTTGCTTTTAGCATTGGCGATGATGACGAACTCCATGGCTGCGCCGTTTACGTAGCTTGCGGACAATTTGCCCTCAACGTACCGGGTGGCTTCCCCGTCGACACCGCTTATCAATATATATTGTACTTCTTCAACGAATCGTCCGTTTACGAAGGTGTAGATTTGTACGTCATTGATTTTCCGTTCTTTTTCCGTTCCGTTGTCATATTCTCCTGTGACACCGCGCGTGGAAGCCGCGGGTAAGGAAAGAATGAGATTCACTCTGCCGCCTTCTATAAGCACGGAACCCTTCTTGCCGTTGTCGGAACAGTCATCCATAACTCCGTCTGTGACACACGAAGTCGCTATCATGCAAAGGATAGCCAGCAAGTAATATGTCAATTTAGAGTATTTCATTGTCTTGTTTATTATTATAGTTCAATTTCGTTGATATGGATGATCCAGTCGTTCACATCAATTACGGTGTTGATTAATGCCAGATTTTCGTCTACAAAAATGATGATACCGTAATTGTCTTCACGGTCCAGATATTCCTGGAGAGTGTAATTCCGTTCCTTATATTTTTCTAGTGAAGCAACTCGAGATAGTCGATCAGGTTATCGCACTTGAATAATGTTTCGTTGGTGACGGTGTTTCTGATGAGCAGCTGCGGCGTCTTGTCTTCCATCAGCCGGCCTACATTCAGTTCGCTGACCACTGCATTATACGCTTTGGCTTCTTCATTCCCGGCGCTGAAAGCCCGGGACTTGACAACTTCTTCACTGATTGCGATAGGCTTGTAGGTCAGCAGCTTGTCGTCCAGCAGACTGTTGTCATAGTTCATATATCCGTTGTCATCGTAGATTACACAATCGAATGCCGTGGTAGTCAGTGCTTTGGTGGCAGGGCCGCCCGATTGGTTCTTTTGTGCGATAATGATTCGGACACTATTGGTGTTTTTTACCAAATCTACTGTTGTGATCTGTTCTCTTCCATTGATTGTGGTGGCACTGCGGGTATGGACGCCATCTTGCCGCACCTCTCCATGCCATGGTGAGTGCAGGTTCTGTTCGACTAGGAATTTCCCCTTTTCTTCGTCAGTGAAAGCACGTCCCGAAGGCACTTCTCTACGCAGGGTCTTGACTTTCAACTCTTCCAGTCCGGACTGTGTAGGGAATAATACGGGAACGGCAAATGATTCGTCATTCAGTCCTGCCCATGCAATCAGATGATATTGGGAGGGATCAATGTCCAAGTTCATGGTATACGTATGGTCTCCTAACTTTTCACCTTCATCTGTATTTTGATACACAAGATTGTTGTTGTCATCAAAAGCATAAAGCGTGACGGTTCTTACTTGTTTGGCAAAAGCATCTACTTCGTCCATGTTGTAATCATACTTGAACTTCACGCGATATTTGATGCTGCAATCGCCTTCATCATAATCCAGGACAGAGTCGCAGGATGCGATTGCACCAGCCAATACCGTGAGCAACAAAGCCTTGCCTGCCTTTTCTTGTATGGTGGTTAGTATTCCTTTCATCTTTCTTCGTTTTTATGCTTTTGAGAAGCGGATGTTTTGTTTGAATGTGAGGTTCGTAGTCGGGTAAAATCGGGAGAGGAGATTCCTCTCCCGATTTTACATTCAAGTGTTTGTCAGAGTTCGATATTGTTGACGTGAATAGTCCATGGCATGATTTTGGCATTTACTTTCAGCATGGTCGGAGAGGTGGGCGGCGGAGGAACGTCACCGGGCCATCCTAAGTCGTCGACCTTCGTAACTGTAAGCTGGTACCAGTTGTTGCGGATGATTGAACAGCCTTCGTTTACATCCTGGATGGGCGCTTCGTAGTAGCATATACCATCTACGTATTTTACTATTTCGTTTGCTTTGAGATAATCGGCATCTCCTTCTGTGTCACTAAGGCCATTATAGTCGGCTTTCATGGCGGCCCAGGTCTTATAGATCGTTTTTACCTCTCCGTTGTCCGTGTAAGAAGTCTTTACGAAGAAAGTTCCTGCCTTTGTGGTCTCTGAGCCCTTAACATAATATACCTGGCCTTTGTATTGTACGTTGGTGGCAGTGCCTTTGGCTGTATTCCATGCTCCGCCTACCTTATTCTCAAGGCAATAGGTGACGTCGGAATTAATCCACTCATAGTTTCCGGATGAATAGGGTTGCAGATAAGGGTCGGCACCTTTCCAAGTGGCTGTTTGTGACAACACGTATGAGTTTTTCACTAAATTGGAATATGAATGCCCGATGATGGCTACCGCCAACGTTTCTTCGTTGTTCTTTACGCCAACGGTTGGTGCTTCCAAAGCGAATGGCTCTTCTCCTGTTGTTTCTTCCAGTTTGGCGGAAATACGGTTCACTTCAATTGTCTCTTCATTAGCATCGGTACCCGCAATGATAGTTACGCCTGATTTCAATCCGCTCATAAGGAACTTGTTTTCCATGGCAATGCCTGTTTCCAGAAAACCTGCGAGTGGCAGTGCCTGGTTCCCGATGGTTAATGAATTCAAGTCTGCAGTACTTTCAATTGCTGTGTTTAAAGCTTCCGAAGGATTGATAAATACATAAATCGTTATACCGCTACCGGCAGTTACTTCAAATTTAGGAGTGCTGGCTACTAAAACTTTATCAGCATCTGCTGTTCCTGTTAGAGTCAGGTTGTTTTTGATAATGCGTTTGGATCCGGCATAGTCTAATACGATAGTTGCGGTAGTGATTGCTGATTCTTCCGCGCTTCCTTCGTCTGCTCCGCCGGGCGTAACGGAAGATGCCCTCGTTACGGCTGGCGTTGAGAAATTGATTCTCATACTGGCTTGTTCACCTGTCGGCGCCTGAATGCCGTTGTCAACGAATTCTTCGCCGTTGCTACATGCTGTTATGGCAGCTGCTGCCAAACCTGCTAATAATAAATTCCTAAGTTTCATTTTTGTTTTGGTTTTAATGTGTGATGCAATATTCCTTTTTTAGTTGCGTATACCTTCTTTCCTGTTAATGGAGATATACTTGTTGTGTTTTTCCTTTTTTAGAGGAATTTGAGATACATCAGGGTGGAGATGGGGGACGTTTGTTCTGTTATGGTAATCAGTAACATCATATTTTCTTTTTGGGGAAGTCCTTATAGTATATATAAGGGAGTAGGCTTCCAAAGGGGTGATTTTTCTTCTATAGGCAATGTTTGTTTATTTGTTCATTATTAAATAGGTGTTTTGTTTCAATTAGCTTTGAAGGGTTTTATATCCTTCACCGATGTCACAAAGATATGCCGGAAATGTATAACTACCGGTTGGTGTTTTTTTTCAATTTCCAAGGTGGTTTTTGCAAATTTTCGTAAAGGTGATTGATGGACGGTGATTTGTTCGTTTGTGAATGGTGATTTTATCGGGGTGAATGATTCACCCTTTCTGTTTTTGTTTTACCCATGTTCTGAAAAAACGGCCGGAACTGAAAAAATGAATATCCTGCTTTCGTAGAATCCGGAATATGCAGAGATATTCGTGACAGGTGAAAAGATTGGCGGGATTTTTAATTAGTGGTTATCTGTTTTGAATGAATTAACATGGATTTGTGTCAAAATGATGTCAGCCGACTATTGATGTTTTTTATTTGGATGGAATAATGCTTTTTATTGTTTGATTTTGTAAGTTGGGGTGTGCTCTCGTTTGGAACGCAATGAGAAGAAAATTGTTACTGGAAATAGCATCTTATCGGTTGGTCGGTGGGGAAAGAGGTGTCCCTCACCGACCAACCGGTCGTTCCTCACCGGGGAACACCTCGTTCCTCACCGGGGAATGGCTCTTGAAAGTGGTACCTGTTCTGTATGTATTGGTTATTTATATACGGGATTCAGTGCTGTTACTGCATATTATTGCACAACTTTATGTATGAATTTTTCTAATAGGCGAATCTTGAACGGGCTTTTCTGAAACATCATCTTAAAAACAGAACATTTATATAACAAGAAACGCACTACCTTCACAGGTAGTGCGTTTTGTCCATTTTAGGGGAAATGGGATTGGGGTATAATTGTTTGTGTTAATTTGCAGGATAGTTTTGCTTCTTCTTTAGTTCCATCAGATTGATGTTTGCCTGTGTCGTAAGTCCGGCGGCTTTTGCTTCTTCGAAGTGTTTTTTAGCCTTTTCCAGATCACCTTCTATCAGGGCAATCACTCCCAGGTTATTTATTGTTTCTGCCGCTTTCTGATCAGCTTTTGCCAGATATTTCTTGGCGGAAGTCAAATCGCCTCCTTTTTGGATTTCCATTGCGGCAGTATTAAGGTTGGCGGTCGGGTCATCCGGGAACATGACAGCGGCTACTTGGAATGCATGATTGAATTCTTCACTTCCGGGTTTATAGCTTTGTGCTACAAGATAAATTTCTTGCAGGCTAAGTAACTGCGGACGGGTTTTAATGATTTCCTTGGATTCGTCAAGATTGAAACCTCGTACTGTATAATTGACCATGTAGTCAGAATGGCGCAGTGCCGGATAACATTCTTTAAGCAGGTTCTGGTAAGCTTGCGGACCGATCAGTCCGGCTATGTTACGTTCTTTCAGGTCAATATTCATATTCGGGTCGTTCATTATGCGAAGTACCTCTTCTTTTTTGTTCATAGTTGAGGCTTCGACAAATTTGCGGAAACCTTCCCAGTCTTCCGGAGTATGTTCGGACGTGATCAGGTTCTGGTCGAAATTGTAATAACTGGTCACATAATCTACCAACGCCTGTGTACGTCCTTTGGCCAAACGGGTATTGTTAGCGTAACTTCCTTCGGGAGATGCATAGCCATGTATCCGGATATTGGTGAGCCGGGTGTTTTTATCATTGCGCACCGTGTCGATACTGGCTCTTATTTTAGCCAGTTCGGTAGAGTTGCGGCGGTATTCCGGATAGATAATAATCTTGTTTACCGGAAAATCCAGATAGGCGGTTCCTTCTACGGCACGATGTTTCACGCCTTCCGCTTTCGGGGTAATGTAAGCTATCGCCGGATGCAACTTTAGCGCTGCAATGTTCAGTTTGGTTATCATTTCGCCCGTACTTTCGTCTACTACATCGCAACAGCCGCACATGTCCACGTTCAACATCAAGTTTGCCTGGCGCATCCATGCTTCATAAGGAAGTTGTACGAGATAGTCTATTTTTTGTTTCTCATGCCGCTCGCGGCGGATAACGGCATACGTCTTTTCCGGATTCTGATGATTCCGCTGATTGACGAGCTGGCGTTTCCGTCCATATACAACGATAGCCGGCAAGACCTTTGTTCGCCCGTTTGTTTCGAGATAGGGAGTCAGGGTAACCGCATTGTTGGAAGTCATCTTCAGATTATCCTGTAGGATGAGATCCATACGGATGTTCAGGCGATTATCGTCGCTACGCGTGATCGACTCGTTGTCCACGTGTATCTGGTTCCTGTAGAGGGTCTGCGCTTTTCCACCCAGTACGGGCAGCAGGCAGAAGAGTATACATAGAAGCTTTTTCATATTTGTTTTGTTTTTAGAATAAGTATATTAAACTGACGGCAGCCTTTGTCGGGCCTACATAATTCTTGTGCCCTTCATCCACCTTTTCTCCGCAAGTCTTGCATTCGTATTGTTTATACTTGACGCGTGCATAGCCTACGCCTATGTTTCCTTCCAGATTCCAGTGCTTGCCCAGAATCCATTGATAGCCATAAGAAATGCCCAAACCATAGAAATGACCTTTGAAACGGTGGTCTTCCAATTCCGGCCAAATGCCCCAAGGCATATCAATGGCGGCAGCTTGGTAAACACCTCCATGAAGGTGCGCACCTACAAAGTGACCGTTGAACTTGTCGCAGAACCAATAGCGAAGTTCCGGCTGAAATGCCAGCATCTTCATCATTTTCTGATCTTTGTATTTCCAGGGATTGTAATTGGCATACAAATCCAGGGTTAACTTCTTGCTAAGACCTACTTCGGCTCCAAGATTAATGATTTTCAACGCGTCCATTACAACGTTTGTTTTGATTCCGACTACCTGGCTATATAATAAGGTAGAAGCAAACAACGTGACGAGCAGGATTAAAGTTCTTTTCTTTTTCATCGCATGACGGGTTTTGTTTGTTGATAGCCAAATGTAGGAATATTCTTAATAGGTCTTAATTGGCATATTCATCTTTCTTTTGGCTTGTTTCGGCGGAAATTAATAAGAAGGTGGGTATTTCTTTCTTTGACAGACGATATGTTAATCATATTATAGTATGGGTGTTTTTGATTGCTACCCATGAATGAATTGCCTATGGTGGTTAAATTAATACTTGTATATTCTGATAAAATACTAGTATAGGTTGTGAATCGTGCATTAAAGAATGGTAAAATATTCATTTTTACTGGGAAAAAGTTTTTTCCTTTGAATAAAATACCTATGTTTGTGATGGTTAAACAACCAGAATAGGAAAATAATCAATATAGTGATATTAAAAAATAAGGATTCCCTCCAGAGGAACACAAACTAACAACAATGTATGTCTAACGTCGGATTGTTAAACAAAACAACAATTCGCAAACATTTTAAACAAGCAAATTAGGAGGAATTTTTATGAAAGCTATTAATCTCTTTTTCGCATTTCTGTTTACGTTGACTTTCGTCGCATGTTCCGATGCCGAAAGTGAGAGTTTTGAAGATAACGCTTCAAGCTTTGAATCCATGAAGTCTTTATATGGCATTGAGTCTGCTGCGTATGACGGGCAACTGGTTGATGTGCCTTCTGTTACTACAGAAGAAATGGGTAGTGTGTTAGAAGCGCTTCGTAAGAACAGCGCATCTGGTCAGGAATGTAAGGTGGAGGATATAGAGGGATATTATGGAGCTCAAAGTGATAAGAAAACTGTTATGATGACTGCCGAATACCAAGCCCGGACACGAAGTGGGGCTTTCGTGGAAAACTTTGCCTTATGTGTTTCCTTGAATTTTAATGTGGATAAAGGAACCGTATATTATATCGGCACTACTTATGCCTGCGCAACAGACTTATTCTGCTGGAAAGGATACGGAGCTTCATTGGCTACAACCGCTGAGGGCGGCAGTGTGTTCAGTTCGACTTCTTATCTTTATTTTCGTGTGAATGACCAGGAAGATTGTCTGGTAAAGGTGCCGGTTGTATTTAAAGGAAGTTATGATTTTTCCGCCAATAAAGGCATCTATAGTTTTACCCTGTCTAAAATAACGCAATAACTCTGTAAATAGGTGTTTGTATATAAATATATGACTTTGGTAACCGTATATGGCCGGAGTCGGCAAAAGAGGAACCGAACAACAAACAATATTATTGGATAAGGGGGAAATGAACAGGGGTAATTTGCACGAAACGGTCTGCCGGTTCTTTGTGAACCGACAGATTGCTCTGTGTGAATTATTGTTAAAACTAACTATTCTCTTTGGAATATAGATATTTTTTCATACCTTTAACTAATAATATGACATAAACAAAACGTTATGATAAACATAAGGGAAGTATTGCTTTTAATACTCTTGTTGTACGGCACTACTCTGTCATATTCTTCAGATTCTCATTGGTGTTCAGAACCAATGGTTATAAAGAATGGGCTAAATAATAATACAGTTTATAATCTCTGTCACGGCAAAGATGGCTTTATATGGTTGTCTACCGACAGGGGGATTTCTCGTTACGATGGTTTCCGTTTTCGTGATTATCCATTGATTCTTAAGGTTGATTCACTATCAATTCCGTTAACACAGGCAGTGGTATTTCTGAAAGAAACTTCTGACGGGTTATTTTATGCCCAGTTATGTCAGGGTGGCATCGTATGTTTTGATAAGGAAAAAGAGAAATATCTTCCGTTTTGTTTCGACAGGCCGTTCAAGTTGAGAGATGTGCTGGATTTTTGTTGGAACGATGGTGTATTGTATTTGGCGACATCTCGTGGATTATTCCGTGCCGAGGTTGTTCGTAAAGGAGGAGATAAGGGGGAATTTATTTCTTGTACTTTGGGCGTGGAACCTTTAGTGAAAGGAAAAGTTACAAGCTTATGTGCAGGTGGTAAAACGAATTTATATGTTTCGGTTGATAGAAAGAAAGTGCTCCACTATAATACTGCAACTAAAAAGGTTTCTTTAATAAAAGAATACGATGTTGTAAACCGTTTATTTCTGCAAAATGGTTACTTGTGGATTTGCAGGTTGTGGAATGATATTGTATGCTATGACCTCAAAAAGCATAAAGAATGTGTGATATCCATAGGGAGTATTGATAATATTGATTTCTCCAGTCCTTATATCACTGACATGGACTATAAAGATAAGACTACATTTTATCTGACGACTTGGAACGGGCTGTTTCGTCTGGACTTTGAAACTGAAAATCTTTGTGAGAGTACTTTTTCTCTGACGCCGTTGACACAATATGAAGCCGCATGGCATGCCGGTATAGAACGTAAGATGACAAGTGTGCTTTGGGATGCCAGACAGGACATTCTTTGGACAAGTTCATTCGGGGGTGGTATTGTGAAATTGGATATCAGTGGTAATATGTACAGTTGTGTGCAGCAAGAGTTCGATACCAGAGTGAATGGTATGGTAGAGGACACAAAAGGATATATCTGGATGGTAATGTCAGATGGTATGATTATGAAGAGCACCACGCCTGTACTATGCCCGGCAACTCGTTTTGAATTGTGGAGGAAATCCACCGGATTTTCCGGACATTATCATATTTATATGGATAAAAGCGGAATCATCTGGTTAGGAAACAACCGGGGAGAGGTGATTTCTATAAACCCGCTGACCGATGAAATGAAAACATTCTATTTGAAAACGAAGGAAGGAGAAAGGTTGATTACTTCAATTCATCAGTTGTGTGTGGATTCAAGAAACCGTTTATGGGTAGCGACTTCTGACGGATTAATACAGATTGATACGGAAAATGACGGATGTCGGAAGGTGGAACCGGAAAACGAATCATTAGACCTGGCATATTCCGTGGTAGAGGACAAGGAAGGAAATTTGTGGATTGGAACCGGTAACGGACTCAAAAGGCTGCAATATTTGGGCAATCAGTTGCAATGGAAAGGGGACTATGAACGGAATAATGGTTTGGAAGAGACGCCGGTGCGAACAATTTATGTGAATAACTCCAATCAGATTTATGTGGCTTATCTGAATATGGTTCTTCGCATTGATGGAAGAGACAAGGATAAACTGGAGGCGATATATACTTTGGAAAATGGATTGACCAGTGGGCATATAAGTTGTATGGTAGATGACCAGCTCGGAAATACTTGGGCGGGTAATAATTTGGGAATTATAACTATCAGAAACGGTCAGGAGGCTTTTTATAGCTATTTGTCGGCCGGGAATTGCAGTTCTGTGTGCCGTTTGCGGGATGGTCGGTTGTTGTGGGCAAACTTTTGGGGATTGATATTCTTTGATCCGGCCACTTTCAAGATAAACAGAGGAACGAAGAAATTAATGCTGACAGATATTGAAGTGGATGGCAGTGTGGTGTTGGCGGGGGAGAAAAGAAACGGTCAGATTGTTCTTCCTTTGGCTCCGGAAAAGTTAAGGAAATTGGTCCTTAATACGAAGAATAATGATTTTCGTCTGTATTTCTCTGATTTGCGCTATGAGACGGCACAACGTAAAATAGCTTATCGGCTACTTCCCGAAGATGAAGACTGGAAAATGCAACAGCTTGGAAAATGTTTATGGTATAACAGACTGCCGGTGGGAGAGTATGCCTTACAGGTAAAGTTGGTTTTCCCGGATGGAACAGAGGGAGATGTCATTCAGGTTCCTATTGTTGTAAAAGCTGGTTGGTATCGTTCCGTAGGAGCTTATTGGGCGTACGGAGTATTGATAGTAATCTTGCTTTATATAATCTACTGGCATTTTAAAAGGAAAAACACCCGCAGGCTGATGCATCGGGACCGTGAAATATTATTGAGGGAATCTTTGAATGTTGAGAAAATGAAACTTGAACAGAAGCAAGAGATAGACACGATGAGGAACCGCTTGCTGATGTTGTTTGTTCAGAAACTGCGCACACCGCTTTCATTGATTATCGGTCCCTTGAAGGATATGTTGGAAGAATTGAAACTTATACCGGGTTTTGCTGCACGCGGACAAGTGGCTTATCGGAATTCTCTTCGTATGCTTGATGCTTGTAATCAGTTGCTGGCTATCTATGGTCATAGTAGTTTAAATGAGAAATTGCAGCTCGCTCCCTATCAGGTGGAAAAGTTGATAGACAATAATTTATTTGATATTCGGGAGATACTAAAAGTGTATCCTATTCATTTTCAGTATGAGAAACGGGTTAAGAAAGAACTGGAATTTTATGTGGATAAAAGGAAAGTTGAATTTATTATTCACAATCTGTTGACGAACGCTTTTGCTCATATTAATTATGCGGGGAACGTCTCGTTGACGATTTCCGAAACCATGGAGGAAAATCAGCATTATGTCACTATTACTGTGGAGGATGATGGCAATGCGTCGATCAACTCCCTAGGACAAATCCTGCCTGGCAACAAGATGGCAGGAAGTGAGCCGGGGTTTATAGAGGTGGGATTCACGGTGATGCAGCGAATGATGGAGATACATCATGGGAAGATTTCTTTGGTTGATTCTCCGGAAAAGAATGCAAAAATCAGTGTAAGTTTCCCGCTTGATAAGAGTGTTCTCAAGAATGACCCGAATATAGAATTTGTTGATCCGGAAAAGAATAAGGATATAGAGTTTGGATCTATGGAGATTGCACAATTGAATTCTATGGCGGCTGAAGATATCGTACAGTCCACATCCGGGACTAAGAAAACCTTGTTGATTGTCGAAGATCAGAGAGATATCCGTCTTTATTTGAAAATATTGTTCGATAAAGAATATAACCTGCTAATGGCAACCAACGGTCAGGAAGGAGTGGATATGGCTATAAAAGAATTGCCTGACCTGATTATTTGCGATATAATGATGCCGGTAAAGGATGGCTTTGAATGTTGTCGGGAAGTGAAGGAAGGACTCGAAACTTGTGGTATTCCTTTTATCATGCTGACTGCCAAAGTGGAAGATGAGGATGTGGTGCATGGCTTGGAAATCGGAGCGGATGATTATGTATTGAAACCGTTTACTCCCAGTATTTTAAAGGCGAAAGTACGTGCCCTGCTCAATAGCCGTCAGGTGCTGAAGCAGATGTATACGAAATTGTTCATGTTGCCGGGGGCGGATACTGCCGGAGTGAGTGAAACAGAACAGCCGGATGAGCATGTCAAAGTAGAAGATCCGTTTATCAGTTCGGTCATCAAAATAGTGGAAGATAATATTGGTAAAGCGGACTTTAGCGTAAAGAAACTTGCGGCAGAGATGAATATGAGTCAACCTACTCTATATCGTAAAGTGAAACAGAATACGGATTACACCATCATTGAACTTATTAGGGGAGTGCGCATGAGGCGTGCTGCCGTGCTGTTGAAAACCAAACAATATGCAGTGCAGGAAGTGGCGGAAATGGTGGGATACAATGATATTCCTACCTTCAGAAAACATTTTGTAGATGCATTTGGTACTACTCCTTCCACTTATGAATAAAAAAATGACTACTTTTGCACGCGAAAACCCTAAAAATAGGAATTAGCGTGCAAAGGTATTTTATTTATTTGGCTTATGACGGAACCAACTATCATGGTTGGCAGATTCAACCGAATGGGATTAGTGTGCAAGAATGTTTGATGAAAGCCTTGTCCACTTTTCTGCGTCGTGAAATAGAGGTGATAGGGGCAGGGCGGACAGATGCGGGGGTACATGCTTCTTTAATGGTAGCCCATTTTGAATCTGAAGAATTATTGGATACTGATTCTGTCACAGATAAATTGAATCGTTTGTTACCTCCGGACATTTCCGTTTACCGGGTTTGCCGTGTCAATCCGGATGCGCATGCCCGCTTTGATGCGACTGCGCGAACTTACAAGTATTATGTAACGACATCGAAATATCCTTTTAATCGGCAATATCGTTGGCGAGTTTATAATCAGCTGGATTATGCACTCATGAACGAAGCTGCACGTACCCTTTTCGAGTACACTGACTTTACGAGCTTCAGCAAACTTCATACGGATGTAAAGACCAATATCTGCCATATCACTCATGCCGAATGGACGCAGGAAGATGATGCTACTTGGGTGTTTACCATCCGTGCCGACCGTTTCCTGCGGAATATGGTGCGAGCCATCGTAGGTACGCTGATTGAAGTGGGGCGGGGGAAACTTACTGTTGAAGGCTTCCGGCGGGTTATCGAACAACAAGACCGTTGCAAGGCTGGGACATCTGCTCCGGGGCAAGCCCTGTTTCTGGTAAATGTGGAATATCCCGAAAGTATATTTGAATAATAAATAATAAATATTCTCATGTGGTTATTATTAGCATTTCTCTCGGCTACTTTGCTGGGCTTTTATGATGTATTCAAGAAGAAATCGTTGAAAGATAATGCGGTACTTCCCGTTTTGTTTCTAAATACATTTTTTTCCAGTCTTATCTTTCTGCCGTTTATCCTGATATCCGTATATAAGCCGGACCTGTTGGGAGGAACGATATTTAATGTTCCCGTTGTTGGTTGGGAACAACATAAATATATTATCATCAAGTCGTTCATCGTATTGTCTTCGTGGATATTCGGATATTTCGGAATGAAACATCTGCCTTTAACCATAGTGGGGCCTATCAACGCCACCCGTCCGGTGATGGTGCTCGTGGGAGCGATGCTGGTATTTGGCGAACGGTTGAATCTCTATCAATGGATCGGGGTAATGCTGGCCATTGTCTCTTTCTTTATGTTAAGTCGTTCGGGGAAGAAAGAAGGAATTGATTTTAAGCATAACAAATGGATATTCTTTATTGTGTTGGCTGCCATTACAGGTGCTATCAGTGGATTGTATGACAAGTATCTGATGAAGTCTCTGAATCCGATGCTGGTACAATCCTGGTATAATGTTTATCAGGTGTTTATTATGTGTCCTATTCTGTTATTGCTTTGGTGGCCTAAAAGAAAGTCTACCACCCCGTTTCGCTGGGACTGGACGATTATCCTGATTTCTATCTTCCTTTCGGCTGCCGATTTCGTTTACTTTTATGCATTGAGCTATGACGATTCCATGATTTCCATTGTTTCGATGGTCCGTCGGGGAAGTGTAGTAGTCTCTTTCACTTTCGGTGCACTTCTCTTCCGTGAAAAGAATTTAAAAAGCAAAGCGATTGACCTTATACTGGTGTTAATCGGAATGATATTCTTATATTTGGGGTCTAAAAATTAAAACAGTTACACAAAATCTGTTTGTCACAGGTTAAATAAGATAGATATGAAAATAAATAAACTTGTAATCACTATATTCTTTTCTGCTGTCGGGTTCTTTGTTTCGACTGATCTTTGGGCACAAGAAGCCAAAACGCTGTTTGTGAATATGCCGGATTCTTTAAGCCCGTTACTAACCAAAGTAAACCGGGAAGATTGTATTGACTTTCTGGAAAGTAAGATGAAAGCGCAAGTAGAGAATCGTTTCGGCAAAAAGTCGGAGATGACTGATCTAAGTAAAGATTATATCCGTATGCAGATGTCGTCTCAATCTACCTGGCAGATGAAAGTGTTGGCATTAAATGATTCAACGAACGTAATCTGTACAGTCTCTACTGTTTGTGCTCCTGCCTGTGATAGCAACATCCATTTCTATACGGACGACTGGAAACCGCTTACAACATCTCTCTTTATTACCCTGCCCCTGATGGATGATTTTTTGAATGCTCCCGATTCAACAGGAGTTTATGAGTTTGATGAAGCACGCCGTTCGGCAGATATATTATTGATGAAAGCCGATTTCAATAAAGAAAATACGGAACTGACTGTTACATTAACTACTCCTGACTATATGTCAAAAGAGACGGCAGAGAAACTGAAACCATTTCTCCGCCGTCCGATTGTTTATCATTGGAAGAATGGAGCCTTTACTAAATAGATAATTCTCCATTCTCTGTTTTCCTTTATTCTCAACTCTTTAAACATTCGTTGATAAATGCGATCATTTCCGGTGTGTTTGCTTCCACACTTTGGAGTAATTTGAATTGTGCTTTGGTGCGAACGAGGTTATGTTCCGGATATTTGATTTTATAATAAGTATCTCCATTGATATAGTCTGCCAAGAACCGTACACATTGCATGTATGGGAATAAAGCGGCTGCATAAGGAAGATTTTCAATCTCGATTGGAGTCAGGAATGATTTGGCTCCTTTCAGGTAACCTTCAGTAAACGCTTTGAATATTTCCATATTGAAGTTTACACGATCAAGGTCTTTATCGTCCTCATCACCCGTGTTGGCGCCTGTACGGAGGAAGTCACCATAATCGGAGAAGATAAAGCTGGGCATTACCGTATCCAAATCGATGACGCAAAGCACTTTACCATCCTCATCGAACATCATGTTATTCACTTTCGTATCGCAGTGGCAAACACGTTTGGGGAGTTTTCCTTCACGATATAAACGTTCTGCTTTACACATTTCATCTGCACGCTTCTCTATTTCATCCAGATAGTATTTCACTTCCGATACCCGTCCGGCAGCATCTTTCGCAACAGCTTCACGTAGTTGTTTGAGGCGGAACTCCATATTGTGGAAGTCAGGTATGGTTTCACCCAATGTTTCCGGAATATCGGCCAACATAGCCTGGAAGTTACCAAAAGCTTCTCCAGCATAATTTGAATATTCGGGATTCACCGTCTCATACGTTTTGGCGCGTGGGATGAATACCATCACACGCCAGTAGCTGTCACCGTCGAACCAATATGCTTTACCCTCTTCTGTTTCGAGGAAACTCAAAACCTTGCGCTCTATATCCGATTCTCCTGCCTCCGTCAGTTTCTTGCGAATGTGATTGGTAACAGCGGTAATATTGGATTGAAGCATCTCTACATTCTGAAAAATGGCATGATTGATGCGTTGCAAAACATAGTCGGGAGCATCTGCTTCTTTGGTGTTTACTTTATAAGTGTCGTTGATAAGTCCTGCACCCAAAGGTTTGATTTCTTCTATCGTACCTTGGACTTTAAATTTAGCTACGATGCTAGATAAATCTTTCATGTTTTTTTTCTTTAAAAATTTATACTAAGGTTATCGATAATCATATTTAGCAGCTTCGTTGGCCTGGTTAGCCGAGCGAACGGGTACTAATGTGAAGCCCCACTGGTAATCACGGTTAGCCGGGATCTGGTGGAAAGGTTCCGGGCGAGCACCCCAACTGTCATATCCGCCTACTCCTTGTTGCTTCATATCTACACAAACCTCAACGAAATCTCTGGGAGTGATGTCGTTGACATGATGCATTCTCCGTAATACGTTGCGGGCAGCGTTCTCGTCGTGATTGGCAACCTCTTCCGGGCTGAAGTTATTCCATTGGTAAGGGTGGGGCAGAGCTTCTTCAGAGTCAAAGTCTTCGATAGAGTTGCGCAAGGCATTGAAACCGATAAGACTGTCCGCTACCAACACCAAGCCGTTTCCTTTATTAGGAGATAAAGCGATCCAACGGGTATCAGTGTGATGTCCGTTTTCCTGTGGACGCACATAGTTGAAGTACATTTGATCCGCTGTTGTCTTATATACGCCAACGAGCGTTCCGTGATTGCGGTCGATATAATTCTCTTCCGGGCCACGGCCAAAGTATTGTACATTGTTCATCTGTGCCGGCAAGCGGAAACGCACACCGATACGAGGGACTTCCAGTTTGGAGGCAGCCTTACGGGCAGCATCACTTCCGGGGGTAAATGTAGCCATGCGGGTAGCTTCGGAAACTTCTGTTTCTGTAGGCTGCATATCCGTTGATGTGAATTTGGCATTTACGTTAACTATTCCGTTCGGATAGATTTTGTAAGTGACAACATACAAGTTGCCGGCAGCCAGTAAGTAGGTTACATTTAAGGAGACTGCTTTATCTTCTGCTGTCATGGTGGCATCCGTTATGCGGAAGTTTTTGCTTGATTGTTTCCATATCTGCAAACGTTTAGGAGTGCTGTTACCATAGTCATTATCATTAGGAGCACGCCAGAAGTTAGGCTGAATACCAAATCCGTCTTTGAAATATTCTGTACCATCTACTTTATACGAGGTTACTAATCCGCTATTCTTGTTGAATACAAAGTTTACTTTGGAGGAAGAAATGATTAATTTATCTCCTTGAATCGTTGTTTTCAATGCCGGACCGTTTGCTTTATATATACTCTTCTCTGCCTGGATAGGAAGTTGGAACTGGTCGTATGCAATTTCATATCCGGTTGGAATCAACGGTTCAGGCTCTGTGGTTGTTACACTGAAGTTGACAAAATATTCTGTTCCCGGTTGGGCTTTCAGACCATTTACCGGTACGGTGAATTCTTTAGAGGCTTGCGGAGCAATATCCAAAGATACTTTTCCACCTTTTATTGTCTTTCCGTTAGCAAGTACATTGTAGTGAATCTGATATTTTTTCAGGTTAGTGAAATAGAAACGGTTGGTGATTTTGAATATACCGGCTGCGGCATCTACTGCTTCAAAACCTACATTCTGATGTACATATTTCACTTCAGCCATTGCCGGATGCGGACCACGATCCGGATTGACAAGACCGTTGCAGAGGAAGTTACCATCGCTAGGTGCGTCTACGCCGAAGTCACCTCCGTAGGCCCAGTATTCTCTTCCATTCTTATCTTTTTGGAGAAGACCTTGGTCTACCCAGTCCCAGATATATCCACCTTGGAGATTCGGATATTTGTAAATTGCCTGCCATTGTCCCCACAGGTTTCCCGTGGAGTTTCCCATGGCATGTGCATACTCCGAAGGAGCTACAGGACGGTCGCTACCATTCTTTCCGATATTTTCCAGCCAGTCGGCACCCGGATATTGCGGAACATACATATCGGAGTTCCATTCCCATTGAGCACGTTCGTAGTTGACCGGACGATCCATCAGATCTTTGTCTGCCTCTTTCAACCACAAATAAGTCTGATAGAAATTATATCCGTTTCCGGCTTCATTTCCCAGCGACCAGAATGTAACGCTCGGATAATTCTTATTACGTTCAAACATATTGATGGTACGATCCATGTGCGGTTTCAGCCATTCGGGATTGTTACCCAGTGAACCGCCTTTCTGGAGATCATAATACATTCCGTGGCTTTCCACGTTGGCTTCATCATATACATAAAGTCCGTATTCATCACAAAGCTCATAGAAACGGCGGTCTTGCGGATAGTGGCAAAGGCGTACACTGTTTAAGTTATGTTGTTTCATCAGTTCGAAGTCACGGCGCATTAAATCCTCTGTAACATAATGACCTGTTGACGGATTATGTTCGTGGATATTTACCCCTTTCAGTTTCAGAGGCTGACCGTTGATGAATAAGCAGACATACGGTTTTCCGTTAGCAGCCTTCTGTTCGATAGGCTTGATCTCAATCCGGCGGAATCCTACATTGAAAGGAATGATTTCATTGATTTTGCCATTCTCTTTTACTGTCATCAACAGTTTGTATAGATTCGGATGTTCGGAGGTCCATGTGCTGACATCTGTCAGATTCTTATCGAAAGAAAGTGTACGTACTTCGTTCGATGGAATATAGGCTGTCTTCTCTTCAGTAGCTACAACTTTTCCTTGTGCATCTAATAGTTCATAAACTAATGTAAGATTAGTTGCAGCCTTTTCGTGATTTCTCAAATCGACATTTAAACCGAAGATTCCATTTTTGTAACTGTCGTCCAGCGTAGACTTAATTCGGAAATCTTTGAGAGCTGCTTTAGGCTGTGAATACAGAAAAACATCGCGTTCAATACCACTCATACGCCAGAAGTCTTGACATTCAAGATAGGAACCGGTGCTCCAACGGAAGATTTTAACTGTAAGTACGTTCTTTCCCGGCTTCACGTAATTGTTGATAAGAAATTCTGCCGGATTCTTGGAGTCTTCGCTATATCCTACTTCTTGTCCGTTGATATATACATATACGCCGGACTTAGCTCCTGCCAAATGCAAGTAGATATCCCGCCCGTCCCAGTCTGCCGGAATATCGATGTCCCGGCGATAAACTCCTACCGGATTGGCTTCGGGAAGAGTAGGAGGTTGTGGATTGCGCGGTTTGAATTCATAACCATGATTGGTGTAGATGGCTATTCCGTGTCCTTGTACTTCCCAGTTGCCGGGCACCTGAATATCATCCCACGAATCTGTATTGGTGTTCGGATCGGTAATGTTTTCGGGAAGTTTTTTATAAGAGTCTACAAAGTAGAATTTCCAGGTTCCGTTCAGCAAGCGGTAATACTTGCTTCGTTCGAACTTGCCACTCAAGGCATCAGCGCGATTGTTGTATGTCATAAAAGAAGTACGTGGATACTCTTTGTTGACTTCAACTACCTGTACGTCCTGCCAATAAGGTTTCACGGCTTTCTCAGCCATTGTACTAAGTGTTGTCAGGGAAAATATTCCCATGAAAATGCCTATTAATAAGTTGGGGGTTGGTCGAAATTTCATGTTTCTCAATATTGGTTTTTCATTTCTTTTTTATTTTACTTTAATATGATCGAATCCTTCTCCATATACTCCAATGACAGCACTTTGCGATACAAATGCATTCGGGTCTATGTCTTTTATTAACCGGAAGATGATAGGCGATTCCCTTTTCTTGGCTAATACAAACATCATCTTAACTTCTCGTCCTGTATAAAAGCCGGTTGCATTGATAATCGTTACTCCCCGGTGTGGGTATTCGTTAATATGCCGTCCTATTTCTTCATATTTGTTGGATATGATAAAGAACTGTACGGATTGACGGGCGCTATTCACTACCTGGTCGAGAACGAAACTACAAATATAAAGAGTTACAAACCCATACACCACTTTTTCCCAGTCTTTTAAGACAAAATAACTGGAAGAAATGATAATCATATCGCAGATGAGCACGACTCTTCCTAATGTGATGTCCCGGTATTTGTTGATGATGGCTGCAATAATATCTGTACCTCCCGTACTTCCATTAGCCGAAAAAGCAACACCTATGCCGCCTCCACAGAAGGATGCTCCGATGACACATGCCATAAAGGGCTGGTCGTGGAGAAGCCCGAAACCTGCCGTCAATTTTTGAATGACGGACAGAAAGAAGGTGAGGGTAAATACACCAAAAATAGTTTTGATGCAAAACTTTAGTCCCAGCAACTTGAGGGCCAGTAGTAGCAAGAAGAAGTTGATGCTGAAGTACGTATATTGTACCGGAAAACCTGTGGCCCAATATACGATAGAAGCAATACCCGGTACTCCCCCGGTGGTGATATCGTTAGGCAACAGAAAAACGGTCCAACCGATACCATACAAAATCATGCCGATGGCAATCATTACATAATCTCTGGCTTCACGGATAATGCTTTGCTTAGAAGGCTTTGGAATAGCTGTTTTCATAAACGTGATTATGATAATCTATAAAATGTTCAAACACGAACCCATGAATAATCCGGCTTTAGAGGAGAAGCCGGATTGGTTCATTATGCTCGTGCTAAAAGGAAATATGCTGTTTTATTTTGCAAAAGCGTGACGGTAGCCTTGTACTTTATTCCATCCGCCGCGAGTGAAGTCGGGTACTTCTACCGGAGCTGAATTGTTCTCGATAGAAAGTCTGGTAAGTTCAGCCATGCAACACCATTCTGCCAGGTCATAAACGTCCATATCCAATGGCAGTCCATTCTGCAAGCAATATGCCAGACGGTAGTCCATGATAAAGTCCATACCACCATGTCCACCTACTTTCTTGGCTGTTTCTTCCAACTCTATATGAATAGGATCTTTATATTTATCCATCAAGGCTTTTTTTACGTTTTCAGGTACAGAACCATGTGCATTCAGATTCTCATGATTAGGCACATCTTTTGAATCAACTTGTGAAGGTCTCAGGCAATATTCTTCAATCGGATATTTGCTTGCGTAACCATCGGCTCCCACTATCTGATACATACGGCTGTATGGGCGTGGAGTCATTACGTTGTGCTGAATCAACATTGTTTTACCGTTCTCTGTGCGAATCAGGGTAGAAGTCTGGTCACCATTCTGGAAGTCAGTCACCTCTTCTCCTGTTTGTTTCTTAATATAAGCCGGTCCGTTGACAGCTTTCGTATCCATCGATACCAATGTTTTCATGCGGTCACCACGGTGGATATTAAGTACCTGACAAGCAGGGCCCATGCCATGGGTAGCATATACATCACCGCGGTGTAGATGATTATAATCCATTCGCCAGTTATTCCAGTATTCAGGCCAGAAATCTTCCAGATTATGGATATATGAACCTTCTACATGAAGTACTTCTCCGAATACGCCTTGTTGTGCCATATTTAAAGAAGTCAGTTCAAAGAAGTCATATACGCAGTTTTCGAGCTGCATACAATGCTTACGTGTCTTTTCGGAAGTATTGATTAGCTGCCAGATTTCATCCAGTGTCATGGCGGCAGGAACTTCGATAGCTACATGCTTACCGTGTTCCATGGCATAAACACCCATTGCTGCATGATGTTTCCAGTCGGTGGCTATGTATACCAGATCAATATCGTCCCGTTCACAAAGTTGCTTCCATGCCTCTTCCGAGCCACTGTAAGAAGCAGCTTCAGGAAGTCCGGCATTCTTCAAAATTTCTTGTGATTTTTCAACACGTTCGGGAAGCAGGTCGCATAATGCTACAATCTTAGTTCCCGGGATATGGGTCCAGCGTGCCACGGCACCAGGACCACGCATTCCTAATCCGATGAAACCGACACGAACGGTATCAATTTTAGGAGTAACGAGTTGGATTACATCTTCTTGTCCGGCAGGGCGGGCAGGAGTTTCTACTTTGATAGGAGTAAAGGCTTCGGGAGTCTTTGGTTGTAGAGTACAACTGGTGTGCCAAGTTAACAAAGCCAAGCCGATAGCCGTGACTGTAAATAGTTTCTTCATCATATTTTAAAGTTTTTAATAGGGGTTATTCGATGTTTTTCATTTACGTGTCAAAAATAGTAATTAATTAGCCAACTATTTATATTTATAATCGATATTTTCATCATAAAAGTTTCTATTATGAGGTAAAAGATGAGTCTGACTTTTTCTACCTGATTTTGTGTAGGCTTATGTGATGTCAAATACATATAAAAGACATGCCATAAAAAGGCTCTTCCTAAAAAGAAGTCACCTTTTTAGAATTGCTTAACGTTTACTGCTCCTGTTGGGGTAAACTACCTACTTCGTCTGTACTTCTGATAGAACCTAGTATTTGTATTTTTTCCAGGCTCCCCTGGTGAAATCCGGTATTTCTACTGCCATGCTCTTATTCAGTACAGATTTTTCACTTAGTTCTGTGATACACGACCATTCGGCTGCATCGTATACATCCATATCCAGTGGAAGCCCGTTGCGCAGACAATGAATAAGGCGGTAATCCATAACATAATTCATTTCATTGGGTAGGCCTCTGCGATGTGCTTCTTCGCCAATGGTTGCGCTAAAAGGATGTTTATAGCGTGCCATCATTTTTTCTAGCAGTTCTCCTTCAAGTGGAGTGTCTCCATTAGGATCTAGGGCGATACAGGGGACAGGGTATTTTTGGGCGAATCCCAGTGTGCCGCATACTGTTTGAAGGCGGCTGTAAGGACGTGGGGTGGATATGTCGTATTGAAGCATGATTGTCTTCCCTTTGAGCGTGTGGATAAGAGTGGTGTTTACGTCTCCCAATTGATATTTCTGGTGGGCTTCCGGTGAATATTCGCCGAATAGTCTGCGGGCATACTCGCTCATTCCTGCCTGATGAGTAGACATGGACACGAGATATTCCATTCTGTCACTGCGATGAATATCCAGTATCTGGCAGGCGGGGCCCAACCCATGAGTGGGATAAGGGTTGCCTGTATGTTCGATGCTGTATCTTTTTCCCCAATGGTTGTGATAGCCGCCTTCGCTCTCTTCGGCAAAGTACATTGAACGAAGATCGTGAATGTAGGCTCCTTCTACATGCATGATTTCTCCGAACAATCCTCGTTGGGCCATGTTGAGAGTCATTAGTGCAAAGGGATCATAACAACAATTTTCGAGCATGATGCAGTGTCGCCTGGTTTTTTCTGCAGTGTCTACCAATTGCCAACATTCTTCCACGCTCATAGCAGCCGGAACTTCAATAGCTACATGTTTATTGCATTCCATTGCGAAAGTTGCCATTGGAGTATGCATTAACCAGTCGGTGCAGATGAATATTAAATCTACTTCATCCGATTCGCACATCTTCTTCCATCCCTCCACTCCGGTATATCCGGTGGCTTCGGAACGGTCGGCTTCTTTTAATAGTTGTTGGGCCTTACTTAGATTTCCTTCTCTTATTTCACAAAGAGCTTTGATTTCTACTCCTTCAATTTGCAGATAACGTTGTAAGGTGAGCAATCCTCGATTGCCCAGTCCTATAATCCCGATGTGGACAGTGGGGATAGGGGGATGTGCTAGTCGGAGTACATGCGATTGTACCGGAGAATTTTTCATAAGCTTAGCGGTCTAAAATAAAACAAAAAAAGAGAATCTAATTTCTCAGATTCTCTTTGGAGAGCGGAAGACGGGGCTCAAACCCGCGACCCTCAGCTTGGAAGGCTAATGCTCTATCAACTGAGCTACTTCCGCAATTTTTTGTGGGCAAAGATGGATTCGAACCACCGAAGTCGAAAGACAGCAGATTTACAGTCTGCCCCATTTGGCCACTCTGGTATTTGCCCTTTTTTGCTTTTGAGGAGGTTTGTTTCTCAATTGCGGTGCAAAGATACAACTATTTATTTAAACTCCAAACAAAATCGATCATTTTTATTGCAGTAATTGCACATTCATCTCCTTTGTTACCCAGTTTGCCACCGGCACGATCCTCTGCTTGCTCCATTGTATTTGTGGTAATTAATCCGTAAATAACTGGTATATCGCCAGTTGCGTTTAATTCGGTAATTCCTTGGGTTGCTCCCATGCAAACATAATCAAAATGTGGGGTATCTCCTTTAATTACGCAACCAATTGCAATAATTGCATCAAGATCGCAATTTTCCATCATTTGGTTGGCTCCAAAAGTAAGTTCGAAACTTCCCGGTACAGTTTTCACCAGAATATTTTCGTCTTTTGCTCCATGTTTTTTTAATGTATCGACTGCGCCTTTCAGTAAAGCACCGGTAATATTGAAATTCCATTCGGATACGACGATACCAAATTTCATTGCTTCTGCATTCGGAACGGAATTGAAATCATATTCGGATAAGTTATGGTAAGCTGTTGCCATAGTTAATTAAAAGTTGAGAATTATAAAATGAAGATTTGAGAGTATGAGAGATTTAAGAAGAAAGGCACGGATTTCACGGATTCCACGGTTTTAATAGATAGTCCGCTTAATCCGGTGTAATCCGTGCCTCGATTTCCTTATATAATAGATGGTATATTATTTTTTCATCAATTTAGCTTGCTCGATATATTTGTCGATGTCCATAGCCTGATAAGATTGGAAATATTTATCCTTGATCTTAGTGTAAGCGTTTACAGCATCGTCATATTTTCCCTGTTTTACCAGGATTTCACCAGCTTGTATCAGGAAGATCGGGCTTAATGTGTTGTTGTCAGCTTTGTCTGCTGCCGACAATAAAGTAGAAGCCGCTTTGTCTAATTGGCCAAGTTGTGCGTAGCAGTTACCTGCAGCACCCAAAATTGCCGGAGCAACCATTTGGTCTTTTCCATTGAAGCTGTCCAGCATCTTCACTGCTTCTTCATATTTGCCAAGTTGTGCGTAGCAAATACCAGCATAAGCTTTTGCCAAATTGGCAGCTTTTGTTCCGCTGTAGTCATCAGCAACTTTCAGGAAACCTGTATAACCGATGCTGTCACCGTTCAAAGCCTGTTCAAAAGCATCCTGTTCAAAGTATTCCTGTCCTTTGAAAAGAGCTGCCTGTGCTTTTTCTTCACGTGGTTCAGCATAGAGGTTTTTGTACATGATAAAACCTGCTACAATAATAATCACAGCAACAACACCGCCAATAATTGCGTTTTTGTACTTGATAAGAAATGCTTCCGATTGTGTCAGTGCATCTTCTACGTTCAGATGTTCGTTCTGATTCTTTTGTTCTGCCATTTTATATGATTCTTTTTGTTATTATTCACAGTTTGATATTTCGACTCGCAAAAGTAGTTTTTTTATATCTACAAACGAAATTTAGAAGCATCTTTTTTTGTTTTACACCCGAAAACCACGAAAATCTTGCTACTTTTGTGAACAAATTAACGTGTACACAATGATATTGAAACGAATATCCATATTAAACTATAAGAATCTGGAAGAGGTAGAACTGGGATTCTCTGCTAAGCTGAATTGTTTTTTCGGACTGAATGGAATGGGAAAGACGAATTTGCTGGATGCGGTGTATTTCTTGTCTTTCTGTAAGAGCTCCGGAAACCCGATTGATTCTCAAAATATTCGTCATGAACAAGACTTTTTCGTGATTCAGGGCTTTTATGAAGCGGAGGACGGAACTCCTGAAGAGATTTATTGTGGGATGAAACGCCGTTCGAAGAAACAATTTAAGCGGAATAAGAAAGAATATAGCCGTTTTTCGGACCACATCGGTTTTCTGCCTTTGGTGATGGTTTCACCTGCCGATTCCGAATTGATAGCCGGGGGAAGTGAGGAGCGTCGCCGGTTTATGGATGTAGTGATTTCGCAGTATGATAAGGAATATCTTGAAGCGCTGATACGGTATAATAAAGCATTGGCGCAGCGTAACACATTGTTGAAGAGTGAGTTCCCGGTGGAGGAGGAGCTGTTTCTTGTATGGGAGGAGATGATGGCGCAAGCCGGTGCAATCGTATTCCAGAAACGTGAAGCGTTTATCCGGGAGTTTATTCCTATTTTCCAATCTTTCTATTCCTTTATCTCGCAGGATAAAGAGGTGGTGGGATTATCTTATGAGTCTCATGCGCGAGATGCTTCTTTGTTGGAAGTGTTGAAGCAAAGCAGGGAGAGGGATAAGATAATGGGATTCTCTTTGCGTGGGATTCATAAAGATGAGTTGAATATGTTGTTGGGTGAATTCCCGATAAAGAAAGAAGGTTCGCAGGGACAGAACAAAACGTATCTGGTAGCATTGAAACTGGCGCAGTTTGATTTCTTGAAGCGTACCGGCCGGACTGTTCCTTTATTATTATTAGATGATATTTTCGATAAGTTGGATGCTTCCCGTGTAGAGCAAATAGTGAAGCTGGTGGCTGGAGACAATTTCGGGCAGATATTTATAACGGACACGAACCGGGGACATCTCGACCGTATTTTACATAAGGTAGGCAGCGATTATAAAATATTTCGTGTAGAAGAGGGTACAATTCAAGAAACGGAGGCTGATAATGAAGCGCAATGATGCCGAACAAATAGGAAAACTGATTCAACAGTTTCTTCGTCAGGAGAGTTTGGAATCTCCGCTGAACGAACAAAGACTGCTGGATGCCTGGCCTCAAATTTTGGGACCGGCGGCGGCTTATACCAGCAATCTTTATATTCGTAATCAGACACTATACGTGCATCTGACTTCCGCAGCTCTTCGTCAGGAATTGATGATGGGACGTGAGGTATTGGTGCGCACGCTGAATCAGAGAGTCGGAGCTACCGTAATTACAAATATTATTTTTCGTTGAAGAAAGATATTCTGTCTGTAACCTTTATACCTAGCTTCCGGAGTGTTTCGGTTGCACGGTTGTAATAAAAAGGATTTTCCAAATATTGATTGTTATGGGCGTCTACGCCGATGATAGCGGTGCAACCTTCATGGGCGGCTATTTTCCAGAAATCCGGATGAGGAATGGTAGTAATACCATGAATATCATTGTACTCTTCATATCCGATATTATATTCCAACGGTAAGTTTAACCGTACTGCCGTCCGGCAGATATGTCTGCTGACTAGCTTACAATGACGATCAAACTCGGGGTAAGAACGCATAAATAAATCCGGATGGGCAAGGTAGGCAAATAGTCCGCTTTCCATTCCTTCAATAGCACTCTCTTCATAGAGTTCGAGCATGTCTACCGAATCTGTATTCCGGCCGAAGTAGGGGAACTTCTCATCTGTGTGAAAATGGTGATTTCCAAAGATGATATAGTCCAGTTTATATTCTTTGATGATTCCTTTTAACCAGTGTATGTATTCAGGAAAGTATTCGCATTCCAATCCTATTTTTATGCTGATTTGATTTTTATATTTCTCTTGCAGCGAACGGATACTTTCCACATATCCCGGTAACTCTTCGGGAAGCATCCGGATGTCGGATATATAATCAGTGTGATATTTCCACGGAGTGTGGTCAGAAAAGCCTAATTCTTGATAGCCGCCTTTGATGGCACTTAAAACAAATTCTTCGTCACTCCCTGTCGCATGATGGCAGCGGGTGGTGTGGGTGTGATAATTCGTCTTCATTGATTGTTATGATTATATCCATGCGGATGTCGAATGATTCCGCCGGAACTTCTTCTACTAATTGAAATGGGAAACAGATTCCTGCTTTATAGGCTGATGGTATGCGTGGCAGGAGACGGTCATAATATCCTTTTCCCCGCCCCAAACGGTTACCTTTAGCATCGAAAGCTACTCCGGGAACGACGATGAAGTCTATGGCCGCATAGTCTGTGAATATTTCTCCGGTTGGTTCTGCTATACCGTAGATACCGCTGATTGACATGTCTTCCGGTCCGGTGTATATCCGTAGTTCTAAATCATCGCCTACTACTACAGGGAGTAGAATCCGCTTTTCGCTACTCCATTTTTGAATAAAGGCATGTGTATCTACTTCGTCATTCAGCGAATGGTATAGTAATACAGTATTTGCCGCCCTGAAAGCCGGATGGGCTTCAAGGGCGGCAAGTATATTAGCTGATTGCAGCTTTCGCATAGTTGAATCCGCGTGTTGGGTCTTCAGTAATGCTATATGCTTGCGCAGTTCTTTTTTTCTTTCCATCTTTTTTATCCTTCGTCACTTCTTCTTCAACGGCTACCGGAGCTTTGGGGAAAGCTTCTCCTTTTTCAAGTATCTCAATACCTTTAATGACAGTAGCATCTGTTTTGTTGAAGTATTGGAGATAGGCTTCCAGTCCAAGCATATTGTAGATGATGTTGCCAAAGAGGTTCTTTTCCAATAGTTTGTATGATTTCTGAATGAGGATATTTCTTCTTTTCACTCCTTTACTGTCGGCAAAACGGACAAACTGTTCCACCAAACCCTGATGACGAAGATAGTTTAGTAATTCTTCCTCAGTTTCGTATTGGCTTAACTTCTTCCGGTTATTGTCGGTGTATTGGAATGTGAACTGAATAGTCAGTCCCCGGTTAATAACTGTCGATAGATAAGAAGTGACTCCCGTTGTATCCTGCGGTACGAATATATCCGGCATGATACCACCGCCGCCATACACAGTACGTCCCAAGCTGGTATTATAACGTTCGCTCTCATTCTGCTTGATACTATCACGTGAGAAAAATTCTCCATGTTCGTAACGGGTGTATAAATCCAGCTCGTAGTTACGGTCTTTACCGCTTTCGTATGGGCGTTGGATGCAACGTCCGGATGGGGTGTAGTAGCGGGCGATTGTCAGGCGGATAGCCGATCCGTCACTGAAATCGATAGGCTGTTGCACAAGTCCCTTACCGAAAGAACGGCGTCCTACAACTGTACCCCGGTCGTTATCTTGAATAGCTCCGGTGAAAATTTCACTGGCGGAAGCAGATCCTTCGTCAATCAATACAACGAGCGGCATTTTCTGACAACTACCCGTACCGTTGGCAAATTCTTCTGCACGTGGATATTTACGGCCTTGAGTATATACGATCAACTTACCTTCAGGCAAGAATTCATTTACCATGCGGATAGCAGCTTCCATATATCCTCCGGTATTACCGCGCAGGTCAATGATTAGACCTTTGCATTTTTTGTGGTTGAGTTGTGCTAATGCATTAAGCAATTCCACATGGCTGGTACGTCCGAATTTGCTGACTTTCACATAACCGATATCGTCGTTTACCATGTAAGCAGCATCTACGGTATTTTGAGGAATGTCTCCACGTGTGATGTTGAAGTGTAATAAGTCCTTTTCTCCTGTTCGTTTGATTCCCAATTTTACCTGTGAGCCTTTCGGACCTTTCAAGGTGCGCATAGCCCGTTCGTTCGTTACTTTCTTGCCGACAAACAAGCTATCATCTACAGTAACAATGCGGTCGCCCGCCATTAATCCTATCTTTTCAGAAGGACCTCCCTGAACAACAGCATTGACATGAATGGTGTCATTCTGTATGGTAAACTGGATGCCAATTCCGCTGAAGCTGCCTTCCAGTTCAGAGTTGACTTCTTCGAGATTTTGGGCTGGGATATAAGTTGAATGCGGATCCAGTTCGGCTAGAATTTGCGGCATGGCTTTTTCTACCAAATCGGCCATGTTTACGGTGTCGACATATTGATCGTCTACAATGCGTAACAAAGCGTTTAGCTTATTGGAGGAACCATTAATGATACCCAAACGGTTGCCGGCAAAATGCTTGGCATAAAATGTACCGATAAGAATCCCGACTACCACACTGACTGCTATGATGACAGGTGTAAAACGTGAAGAGTTTTTTGTACTCATGTCTATTCCTTTTTTAAAACGTTCGTCTTCTTATTTATTTGGAGAGGAATTATCATCTAACTCTGTGTAGATAACTTCGATTCCCGCCCGTTTTAATAACTCTATTCCATCTTCCAGGCGATAATGCTCGGAATAAACTACCCGTTTGATTCCTGCCTGTATGATTAACTTTGCACATTCGATGCAAGGAGAAGCGGTGACGTACATGGTAGCACCGTCGCTACTGTTATTTGAACGCGCTATTTTGGTAATGGCATTGGCTTCCGCATGCAGAACGTATGGTTTTGTCAGGTTGTTTTCATCTTCACATACATTCTCGAATCCGGAAGGTGTTCCATTATATCCGTCGGAGATAATCATTTTATCCTTAACGATTAAAGCTCCTACTTTACGGCGTTGACAATAGGAATTTTCAGCCCATATACTGGCCATACGTATATAACGTTTGTCAAGTTCTAATTGTTTCTTTTCAGTGTCCATGTTGTTTACTATTTACTGCTTACTACCCGGAAAACCATACGGAAAGTTTGTTTACCGGATGCCGGTTTGTATAAAAGGTATAAGTTATTACTATCTCCTTCGTAAGATGTAGCTGCATTAAGCCCCTCTATAAAATTTTTGGCGAGTTTGTCGTCGCCATAACTACCTGCAGTGGTAACTGTAGCTTTGAAGCTATTGTTTTTGGCGTTGGCATTCCATTTTCCTTCAAAAGTACTTGTTGCAATTACAGTTCCTTTTATATTTCCGTTAATAACATCTCCATCTACTGTGCCATCAAATACAATATTATATGTACCGTTTTTATTAAGCTCTTTAATACTTGCTTTCTCTTGTTCTTCATTCTCCCAAAAGCCAAACATCTCATGACCTCCATCTACTGTGATATAATTTAGTTTCCAGGTTTTTCCTGTAAAGATAGCAGCTACATCGTCCGAATCATTACATCCTGAAAATAAAGGAAGCAATAAAAGCAATCCTACTATTTGAAATATACTTCTCTTCATATTTAATATCTAATAACTTAATACTTATTTCTTTATCCCATTTCTGATTAGCGAAGCATCAATGCTCGGTTCCTGTCCGCGGAAACGTTTATAAAGTATCATCGGATGTTCCGTTCCTCCTTTCGACAGAATATTATTGCGGAATGAGTCTGCCACTTCCTGATTGAATATCCCTTTTTGCTTGAATAATGAAAATGCGTCGGCATCCAATACTTCCGCCCATTTGTAGCTATAGTATCCGGCGGCATATCCACCGGCAAAGATGTGGGAGAATTGCGTACTCATACAAGCTTCTTGTACTACCGGCAATATTTGCGCATCCTTCCAGGCTTCTTGTTCATAAGCTTTCACATCTCCTTCAAAAGGAGTGTTGCGCGTATACCATGCCATATCAAGTAAACCGAAACTTATTTGTCGTAGACAAGCATACGCAACATTGAAGTTTGATGCATCTACAAGGCGTTTTATCAATTCATCCGGCAATACTTCTCCCGTCTGATAATGGCGGGCAAAGGTATTGAGGAAATCTTTCTCTATGGCGAAATTTTCCATAATTTGCGAGGGAAGCTCCACGAAATCCCAATATACATTGGTTCCACTTAAACTCCTGTAAGTAGAATTGGCAAACATACCGTGCAGACTATGCCCGAACTCATGCAAGAATGTTTCTACTTCATTGAAAGTCAATAAAGCGGGCTTATTCTCGGTTGGCTTGGTGAAGTTCATCACAACGGATACATGAGGGCGGCTGTTTTTACCGGTCTTTTTATCTATCCATTGGTCCTTATAACTCGTCATCCAGGCTCCGGCCCGCTTTCCCGGACGCGGATGGAAATCGGTGTATAAGACGGCTAAAAATTTACCGTCTTTATCAAACACTTCAAAGGCTTCTACCTCTTTATGGTAAACCGGAATTTCTGTATTTTTCCGGAAAGTGATTCCATATAACTTTTCTGCCAAGCCAAACACCCCTTTCTTTACTTGTTCCAGTTCGAAGTAAGGGCGGAGCATTTCTTCGTTGATATTGAATTTTTTGTCCTTTAGTTTATTTGAATAATAACTCCAGTCCCAAGGCATGACAACGAAATCAGCTCCCTGTTCTTCGCGAGCCAGTTCTTGTATCTCTTTATATTCTTGTTGTGCAGTAGGAGTGTATGCTTCCAGCAGTTGGTTGAGCAGCTTGTATACCGACTTGCTGTTTTCAGCCATTCTTTTCTTTAGCGTATATTCCGCATAATCTTTGTATCCCAGTAACTGGGCTATTTTCATGCGTGTATTGGCTATCTTTTTTACGATGTCGATATTATTGAATTCGTTATCGTGTGTACATTTGGTATTATAAGCCATATAGAGTTTTTGACGTAAATCCCGATTGTCAGAATACGTCATGAAAGGAATATAGCTCGGAGCGTGAAGTGTGAATGCCCATCCTTCTTTTTCTTCGTTCTTGGCCGTTTCTGCAGCTGCTTCTATGATAATTTCAGGTAGTCCGGCGAGGCTCTCTTTTTTCGTTAACAGCATTTGATAAGCATTCGTCTCTTTCAGGTTGTTTTCACTGAAGGTAAGCGTCAATTTACTCAATTCGGTAGTCAGACGACGGTATTCTTCCCGTGCTTCTCCTTCTAAATTGGCGCCATGACGAATAAAACTGTTATATGCATTTTCCAGTAACTGTTTTTGTTCCTGTGTCAGTTGCAAAGTCTCTTTTTGGTTATACACTTCCTTCACACGTGCGAATAGCTTTTCGTTCAGTGTGATATTATTGCTGTGTTCACTAAGCAACGGCATAATCTTTTGAGCGAGTTCTTGTAGATCGTCATTCGTTTCTGCGCTCAACATATTACCGAAGACGGCAACTACTTTGTCAAGTAATTCCCCTGACTCTTCGAAAGCTTCTATCGTATTGGTAAAATCAGCCTTTTCCGGATTCTGTATGATGGCCTCTATTTCAGCATTTTGTAGCTTGATTCCTTCGAGGATAGCAGGCTCATAATGTTCAGTTTCAATCCGGTCGAACGGCACGGCTTCGTGCGGCGTGTGGTATTGCCCGTAGAAAGGATTCTGGGCATTTGTTATATTGTTCATAGTGCAAACTAGTATCAATGTTATTAATAATCTCTCCATAGAATTACAAAGCTACTAAAATTGTAGCTTATTCAACGGATAACACGTTGCTTTTTAACAATATATAAAATGAAATGTATAAAAAAACCGCTACGGTTTCCCGCAGCGGTTTCTATATTGTTCAGACTTCTAATTAAGCGTTAACTGATGCCATGTGAGCGATCAAGTCAAGAACTTTGTTAGAGTAACCGATTTCGTTGTCATACCAAGATACAACTTTAACGAAAGTATCAGTCAAAGCGATACCTGCTTTAGCGTCGAAGATAGAAGTACGAGCGTCACCCAAGAAGTCAGAAGAAACTACTGCATCTTCAGTGTAACCCAGGATACCTTTCAATTCGCCTTCAGAAGCTTCTTTCATTGCAGCGCAGATTTCAGCGTAAGTAGCCGGTTTAGCCAAGTTAACTGTCAAATCAACTACAGATACGTCCAAAGTCGGAACACGCATAGACATACCAGTCAATTTGCCGTTCAATGCAGGGATTACTTTACCTACAGCTTTAGCAGCACCAGTAGAAGAAGGAATGATGTTGCCAGAAGCAGCACGACCACCTCTCCAGTCTTTCATAGAAGGACCGTCAACTGTTTTCTGAGTAGCAGTTGTAGAGTGAACTGTAGTCATCAAACCGTCAGTGATACCCCATTTATCGTTCAATACTTTAGCGATAGGAGCCAAGCAGTTAGTAGTACAAGAAGCGTTAGATACGAATTGAGTACCCTTAACATAAGTCTTTTCGTTAACACCGCAAACGAACATCGGAGTGTCATCCTTAGAAGGAGCAGACATTACAACGTATTTTGCACCAGCTTCGATGTGAGCCTGAGCTTTTTCCTTAGTCAGGAACAAACCGGTAGATTCAACTACGTATTCAGCACCTACTTCGTTCCATTTCAGGTCAGCCGGGTTCTTTTCAGCAGTGATACGGATAGATTGACCGTTAACGATCAGTTTGCTGTTTTCAACATCAGCTTCGATAGTACCGTCGAATTGACCGTGCATAGTATCATACTTCAGCATGTAAGCCAAGTAATCTACCGGGCAAAGGTCGTTAATACCAACGATTTGAATATCGTTTCTTTTCTGAGCAGCGCGGAATACGAAACGTCCGATACGTCCGAATCCATTAATACCTACTTTAATCATTTTGTTTAAACTTTTAAGGGTTTTATAATATTTGTTCAAATATCTCTCGACCTGCGCACTTGTTTTATTTTCAAATGCGGTGCAAAATTACAAAAATGTTTTTATATTCGCATATTAAATTCACATTAAATATTGAAAAAAGATGGGAAAGAGCACATTTTTACAGGACTTTAAGGCGTTTGCTATGAAAGGTAACGTCATAGACATGGCTGTCGGTGTAGTTATTGGTGGTGCGTTTGGAAAAATCGTATCATCATTGGTTGCTAATGTTATTATGCCTCCGATTGGTTTACTGGTTGGCGGTGTGAACTTTACGGATTTGAAATGGGTGATGAAAGCGGCGGAGATCGGTGCTGACGGTAAGGAGATAGCTCCGGCTGTGACATTGGATTATGGTCAGTTTCTGCAAGCCACCTTTGATTTTCTGATTATTGCTTTTGCTATATTCTTATTTATACGGTTGATTACGAAACTGACAACTAAAAAACAGGCAGAAGTGCCAGCTACTCCTCCGGCTCCTCCTGCACCAACGAAGGAAGAAGTCTTGTTGACGGAGATACGCGATTTGCTGAAAGAAAAGAATAGTTGATTCTAATTAAAATAAAGGAGATTCCAAGTATAAACTTGTGAATCTCCTTTATTTTTCTCTTCATTATTAATATAGATTGCGTACTTTTTTCTACTTTTGCAACTCAATTTATTCAAAATCCAACCATTGATATGCAGGAAAAAATAATAATTCTTGATTTCGGTTCGCAGACAACACAGCTTATAGGCCGTCGTGTACGTGAATTGGATACGTATTGTGAAATTGTTCCTTATAACAAATTTCCTAAAGAAGACCCTACTATTAAAGGAGTCATTCTCTCCGGAAGTCCTTTCTCGGTTTACGATAAAGATGCTTTCAAAGTAGATTTGAGTGAAATTCGTGGTAAATATCCGATATTGGGTATTTGTTATGGTGCACAATTTATGTCATACACCAATGGCGGAAAAGTGGAACCAGCCGGAACACGCGAATATGGACGTGCTCACTTGACTTCTTTCTGCAAAGATAATGTGCTATTTAAAGGTGTACGTGATGGATCGCAGGTATGGATGAGTCATGGAGATACGATTACTGCTATTCCTGATAATTTCAAGAAAATAGCTTCAACAGATAAAGTAGAGATTGCTGCTTATCAGGTAGAAGGTGAGCAAGTGTGGGGTGTTCAATTCCATCCGGAAGTATTCCATAGTGAAGACGGAACTCAAATCCTGAAGAACTTTGTGGTAGATGTTTGCGGTTGCAAACAAGACTGGTCGCCGGCTTCTTTCATTGAAAGTACGGTTGCCGAGCTGAAAGCGCAGTTGGGGGATGATAAAGTCGTTCTCGGTTTGAGTGGCGGAGTTGATTCTTCAGTTGCAGCAGTGTTGTTAAACAAGGCTATCGGTAAGAACTTGACTTGTATCTTTGTAGATCACGGTATGCTACGTAAGAATGAGTTCAAGAATGTGATGAAGGATTACGAGTGTCTCGGTCTGAATGTGATTGGCGTTGATGCCAGCGCAAAGTTCTTCGCGGAACTAGCTGGTGTGGCTGAACCGGAAAGTAAGCGTAAGATTATAGGTAAGGGCTTCATCGATGTATTTGATGTGGAGGCTCACAAGATAAAAGACGTGAAATGGCTGGCGCAGGGTACCATTTATCCGGATTGTATTGAGTCATTGTCTATCACGGGTACAGTGATTAAGAGCCATCATAATGTAGGTGGACTTCCTGAAAAGATGAATCTGAAATTGTGTGAGCCACTTCGTTTGTTGTTTAAGGATGAGGTTCGTCGGGTAGGTCGTGAGTTGGGTATGCCGGAACATCTGATTACCCGCCATCCGTTCCCGGGGCCGGGGCTGGCAGTGCGTATTCTGGGTGATATTACTCCTGAAAAAGTACGTATTCTGCAGGATGCTGATGATATCTTTATTCAGGGATTGCGTGACTGGGGATTGTATGACCAGGTATGGCAGGCAGGAGTTATCTTGTTGCCGGTACAGTCTGTAGGCGTGATGGGAGATGAACGTACGTACGAAAGAGCGGTTGCTTTACGTGCTGTGACATCTACAGATGCCATGACAGCCGACTGGGCGCATCTGCCTTATGAATTTATGGGTAAGGTATCGAATAATATTATTAATAAGGTGAAGGGAGTGAACCGTGTAACCTATGATATCAGTTCTAAACCACCAGCAACCATTGAGTGGGAATAATAACACTTTATAATCTAAAAATAGCCTCAATAGGAATTCCTGTTGAGGCTATTTTTATGATGAATAGGTTCTTTATTATAATGAGTCAGTCTGTATCTACTCGCTTACCAGCTTCTGTGCATCCGGAATAAGAATCTCTTTCCGACGTAATTCTAATAATCCTTTGTCTTGTAGCTCATTGAGCGCTTTTGAAGTATTCAGCCGGGTGTCATCTAAGTAGCGGGCAAGATCGTCCATCTTCATTTTGAATATCTTTTCTCCCTGAATCTTTTCACAATGCAACAGAAAAAAGCGAATGATTTTCTCTGTTAAATCCTGTGTCGGCTCTTCCCATAAGCGGGAGTAAAGATTTTGTGCCCGGTTACTTACGATATTCATATAGTTGAGCCGGAATATTTCATATTTGAACAGATCGCTAAGTACAAATGCTTTGCTGATACTGACAGTATGCGCTTCTGTATGTGCCACATAAGCAGAAGTGTAATGGGTGTTCATGCCAAACAGCGACTGTGGTTCCAGCAGGTAAGGTGCTTCCATCTGTTCAATGACGGTGTATATATTTTCTTTGGAATTTGTGACGATAGAAACCTCGCCTTTTAACAGGAAGCAGAGTTGTTTACACGGACTACCACTCTCAATGATAGTTTCTCCCACTTTATGCTTGATAAAGTGTAGCTTGACCTTATCCAGAATACTTGTGAAATCTTCATGACAAAGACCTTGAAATAAAGGCAATTGGAGCAAAGTGTCGAACATTGTTTCCATATGTTGTAATCTCTTGTTAATCGTACAAATTTACTCATAATACAACACTGCTGTCAACATCTGACCGTTCTTTTTGTTTTTTTTATTGTTTGAATGCATAAAAATAGAGTATATTTGCAGAAAAAAAGGAGGAAATTATGTTCGCAGGCTTCAATTGGCAACAGATGATTAGTGCGTTTATCGTACTTTTTGCCGTGATAGACATTATCGGCTCTATACCTATTATAATTAACCTGAAAGAAAAAGGGAAAGATGTGAATGCAATGAAAGCTACCGTCATCTCTTTTGCTTTGCTGATCGGATTTTTCTATGCGGGAGATATGATGCTGAAACTCTTCCATGTAGATATCGAATCGTTTGCAGTTGCCGGTGCGTTTGTTATCTTCCTCATGTCTTTGGAGATGATTTTGGATATTGAGATTTTCAAAAATCAGGGTCCTATCAAAGAAGCTACTTTGGTGCCGCTTGTCTTTCCTTTGTTGGCAGGTGCCGGAGCTTTCACTACTTTGCTTTCTCTTCGGGCGGAATATGCCAGTATCAATATCATTATAGCTTTAGTATTGAACATGATCTGGGTTTACTTTGTAGTGAGTATGACTGGTCGTGTAGAACGTTTCCTGGGAAAAGGTGGTATCTATATTATTCGTAAGTTTTTTGGTATCATCTTATTGGCTATTTCTGTAAGGTTGTTTACGGCCAATATAACCTTATTGATTGAAGCGTTGCATCGGTCTTGATTAGGCTTAATCCTTCTTGTTAAATTGAATACTATTGTATCGGTTGTGCCATCGTGTTGGCACAACTGTGACATGTCTCTGTCACAATCGTGCCACTTTGATGTCACAAGTGTGCCAATGTGGTGGCACGAGTTGGCATTTATAACGTTTCTTCTTCTTCTGCTGCTGTTGTTTCTTCTTCTGTATTTTCTTCCTCTTCCATTTCGTCCGCAAAAGGTTCCGGGCGTTGCGGTCCGTGATTTACGAAAACGAAAGCACAGAGTGTCCCCATAATTCCTCCGCTAAGATGTCCTTCCCACGACATATTGGTGGGGGAGAAATAAGGAAACATATGCCATATAATCCCTCCATATAAAAAGGTGACAAGTAAAGAGATGGCAATGAGTGGAATATATTTGCGGAGAATACCACTGAAAAAGAGAAAGAAGGCAAGTCCGTAAATTAATCCGCTGGCACCAATGTGCCATCCCGGTTTTCCAATCAGGAAAGTAAGTAGTCCGCCTCCGAGCCAGATTAGGATAAAAATCTTACCTGCTATCCCCCGGTAAAAGTAAAAAAGACACCATGACAAGAAAAATAAAGGAATTGTATTTGCCAGTAAATGACTAAATCCGCTGTGTATCAATGGGTGAGTTAAAATACCTACCAGCCCCCGTTTCTCCATAGGATATACCCCCAAGCGAGAGAAGTCCCAGTCCATTCCGACTTCCATAATCTTGAGTATATAGAGAATAAAAATAGGAAACAAAGGCTTTGCTGCAGCCAGCATGATACGCTGAATATCTTGCTTCATGACATTCTTTTCTTTAGATATTTTACGCAATACTACGAATATTTGCACAAAATCTGAAAATAAAAAGCCTTTTTATTTTTGTTTTTATCTATAATTTGTACATTTGGGCGTTATACCCGTTGTATATGATGCTACAGCCCATATATGCGGTATGTAACAATAAATAGATATATGATATAATGACCAATAAATTAACCTTTAATAATGCACAACTATGAGTTATTTACGATTTGACAAGACCCTCATGACGAATCTGGAAGAGTCTCTTCAAAGAGAAATCCTCCGGACGAACAAAGCAGGAGCTTATCATTGTACGACGATTGTTGATTGTAACACACGCAAATATCACGGCCTGTTGGTAATTCCAGTTCCCAATATCGACGATGAAAATCATGTGCTGCTATCTTCTCTTGATGAAACGGTAATTCAACACGGTGCGGAGTTTAACTTGGGATTGCACAAATATCAGGGAAACAACTTTAGTCCTAACGGACACAAGTATATCCGCGAGTTTGATTGTGAGCATATCCCGGCAACAACTTACCGTGTCGGAGGTGTTATCCTCCGCAAAGAAAAAATCTTTGTACATCATGAAAATAGAATCCTGATTCGTTATACTTTGCTGGATGCGCATTCGGCTACGACTTTGCGCTTCCGCCCGTTCCTCGCTTTCAGGAGTGTACGTGAGTACACACATGAAAATGCGCAGGCAAGCCGCGAGTATCAACTTGTGGAAAATGGTATTAAAACCTGTATGTATCCCGGATATCCGGAACTATATATGCAGTTGAATAAAAAGTGTGAGTTTCATTTCATGCCTGACTGGTATCGGGGTATTGAATACCCGAAAGAACAAGAGCGTGGGTATGACTTCAATGAAGACCTTTATGTTCCCGGTTATTTTGAGGTGGATATAAAGAAAGGGGAGAGCATCGTATTCTCTGCCGGAACTTCAGAAGTGACTCCCCGTAGATTGAAACAAACATTTGAGGCTGAAGTGCTTGATCGTACCCCTCGTGATAGCTTTTACCATTGTCTGAAGAATTCCGCTCATCAGTTCCATAACCAGCAGGAAGACGAACATTATATTCTTGCCGGTTATCCGTGGTTTAAATGTCGTGCACGTGATATGTTCATTGCCCTGCCGGGACTGACGCTTGCGCTCGATGAGGTCGATCAGTTTGAGGATGTGATGAAAACGGCGGAAAAGGCAATTCGCAATTTTATAAATGAAGAACCAGTAGGCTACAAGATTTATGAAATGGAGCATCCTGACGTTTTGCTTTGGGCTGTCTGGGCTTTGCAGCAATATGCAAAAGAAACTTCCCGTGAGCAATGTCGTCAGAAATACGGAGAACTTCTGAAAGATATTATGGAGTTTATCCGTCAGCGAAGACATGAGAATCTTTTCTTGCATGACAATGGATTACTTTTTGCCAATGGTACCGATAAGGCGATTACATGGATGAATTCTACTGTGAACGGCCATCCGGTGATTCCTCGTACTGGATATATTGTTGAATTTAATGCGTTATGGTATAATGCACTGCGTTTTATCGCTGATTTGGTGCGTGAAGGTGGTGATGTGTACTTGGCAGATGAACTTGATGCACAGGCAGAAGTGACAGGAAAATCTTTTGTCGAGGTATTCCGTAATGAATATGGTTATTTGCTTGATTACGTAGACGGTAATATGATGGACTGGAGTGTACGTCCTAATATGATATTTACCGTAGCGTTTGATTATTCTCCTTTGGATCGTGCACAAAAAAAACAGGTGCTTGATATTGTGACCAAAGAGCTGCTCACTCCGAAAGGAATTCGTTCGTTGAGTCCGAAGAGCGGTGGATATAATCCGAACTATGTAGGTCCGCAGATACAACGGGATTATGCTTATCATCAGGGAACTGCTTGGCCTTGGTTGATGGGATTCTATCTGGAAGCTTATCTTCGAATTTATAAGATGAGCGGGTTGTCATTCGTTGAACGTCAGCTGATTAGTTATGATGATGAGATGACAAGCCACTGCGTTGGTTCCATTCCCGAGTTGTTTGATGGGAACCCGCCTTTCAAAGGACGTGGCGCAGTATCGTTCGCGATGAATGTAGCAGAAATACTGCGTGTCTTAAAGCTACTGTCTAAGTATTATTAAAAAAGGAGGAACGAAGATGAAAGTTTTAATGTTTGGATGGGAATTCCCTCCCAAAATATATGGTGGTCTTGCGGTTGCTTCTTATGGAATAACTAAAGGATTGAGTCTGCAAGGTGATATGGAGACGATCTTCTGTATGCCTAAACCTAGCGGCGAAGAAGAAAAGTTCTTGAAAATAATCGGTATGAATCAAGTACCCATCGTGTGGCGTGATGTCCACTATGACTACTTGAAATCACGTTTGTTGGAAATGACACCGGAAGAATATTACTCTTTCCGCGATCATATCTATGCTGATTTTTCTTATATGCATGTGAATGATTTGGGATGTATGGAATTTGCAGGTGGTTATCCCGGGAACTTGCACGAAGAAATTAATAATTTCTCGATCATTGCCGGAGTAGTAGCCCGTCAGCAGGAGTTTGATATCATTCATGCGCATGACTGGCTGACTTACCCTGCCGGAGTACATGCCAAAATGGTTAGCGGAAAGCCGCTTTGCATCCATGTGCATGCTACGGATTTTGACCGTTCTCGTGGCAAAGTCAATCCTACTGTTTATTCGATTGAGAAGAATGGTATGGATCATGCCGATTGTATCATGTGCGTATCCGAGCTTACTCGTCGCACTGTTATTAATGAGTATCATCAGGACCCCAGAAAGGTATTTGCAATGCATAATGCTGTTTATCCATTGTCGCAGGAACTGCTGGATATTCCGCGTCCCGATCACTCAAAAGAAAAGGTGGTCACTTTCCTCGGACGTATTACAATGCAGAAAGGACCGGAATATTTTGTAGAAGCTGCTGCGCTTGTATTGCAGCGTACTCGTAATATTCGTTTTGTAATGGCGGGGTCGGGCGATATGTTGAATGCCATGATTAACTTGGTTGCTGAACGTGGTATTGCCGATCGATTCCACTTCCCGGGCTTCATGAAAGGCAGACAGGTATATGAGGTTTATAAGAACAGTGATGTATTTGTCATGCCGTCTGTCTCTGAACCTTTCGGTATCGCTCCGCTGGAAGCCATGCAGTGTGGAACACCTTCCATCATTTCTAAGCAGTCTGGATGTGGCGAGATTCTTGATAAGGTGATAAAAACTGACTATTGGGATATTCATGCAATGGCTGACGCTATCCATTCTCTGTGTACCAATCCGTCTCTTTTCGAATATCTCAAAGAAGAGGGAAAGAAGGAAGTAGATGGGATTACGTGGGAAAAAGTTGGCTTGAGAATCCGTGCTCTCTACGAGTCTGTGTTAAGAAACTATGGTAAATAACAAAACAATAAATAAAATGAGAACTATCTGTCTTTATTTTGAAATACATCAAATTATCCATTTGAAACGTTATCGTTTCTTCGATATTGGTAATGACCATTATTATTATGATGATTATGCCAACGAAACGGGTATGAATGAGGTCGCTGAACGTTCGTATATTCCTGCTCTCAATGCGTTGATCGAGATGGCGAAAAACTCGGGTGGTGCTTTTAAAGTAGCACTTTCTATCTCGGGAGTAGCCTTGGAACAATTGGAAATTCATGCTCCGGCAGTCATTGATTTATTGCATCAGTTAAATGAAACTGGTTGTTGTGAGTTCTTATGTGAACCTTATTCGCATGGTTTGTCTTCACTGGCTAACGAGGATTGCTTCCGTGAAGAAGTACTTCGTCAACGTGATAAGATGAAACAGATGTTTGGCAAAGAACCGAAAGTGTTCCGCAACTCTAGTCTGATTTATTCTGATGAAATTGGTGGATTGGTAGCTTCTATGGGCTTCAAGGGGATGTTGACGGAAGGTGCTAAACATGTGTTGGGGTGGAAGAGTCCGCATTATGTTTATCACTGTAATCAAGCTCCAAGTCTTAAGCTCTTGTTGCGGGATTTCAAACTCTCTGACGACATCAGTTTGCGCTTTTCTAATTCGGAGTGGGCGGAATATCCGTTGTTTGCTGATAAGTATATTAATTGGATCGATGCATTGCCGCAAGAAGAGCAAGTTATTAATATCTTTATGGAATTGAGTTCGCTTGGTATGGCTCAACCGTTATCCTCTAATATTCTTGAATTCTTAAAAGCGTTGCCGGAATGTGCAAAGGCTAAGGGAATTACTTTCTCTACACCGACTGAAATTGTAACGAAGCTGAAATCAGTATCACAACTCGATGTTGCATATCCGATGTCGTGGGTGGATGAAGAGAGAGATACTAGTTGTTGGCTGGGTAATGTTATGCAACGCGAGGCTTTTAATAAATTGTATAGTGTAGCTGAACGTGTTCATTTGTGTGACGACCGTCGTATCAAACAGGATTGGGATTATTTGCAGGCTAGCAATAACTTCCGTTTTATGACAACGAAGAATAATGGTATGTGGTTGAATCGTGGAATCTATGATTCTCCTTATGATGCTTTCACTAACTATATGAATATTCTGGGTGACTTTATCAAACGGGTAGATGCACTATATCCTGCCGATGTAGACAGTGAAGAATTAAATTCTTTATTGACTACCATTAAGAATCAGGGGGATGAGATTACTGAATTGGAAAAGATATTGGCTAAATTACAGGCAAAAGTAGAAGCGGCAAAGAAAACGGTGGTCAAAAAGGCTACTAATGCTAAAGAACCGGTAGTAAAAGAAAAAGCTGTTGATAAATCAAAACCTGCTGTAAAGAAAGCTGCAGTTAAGAAAGCAACAGCCGAGCCGAAGAAGGCTACGGGGAAAGCTAAGAAGGCTTAAATAAACAGTATAAAAACTTGTTATATAGAACCGTGAGTAAGAGAAAATCAGACTCACGGTTTTTTGTGGGGGTAATGCATATTTGTGTGGTTACCCTGTCCCATATTAATAAAAATAGCGCAAGTTACATAAGTGACCTGCGCTATTTTTATTAATATGGATAATCTTTATTTTGTACTCTTGAATTGAGTTGAAACTACTTCTAGTTTGAGAACATATTTTTGATCATATTCATATATAGGTTCTCCTTTTTCATTATACATTATATTTCCATCTTTATCTTTTTTAAGTACTAAATTTTCTCCCAATTTTCCACCCTTTAGACGTACATATCCAGGTTTCAAATCATGCTGTATGCTAATAATGTTGCTAGATGTTCCATAATAACTATTACTACTTGACGAATCATAAGTTACTAAGACAGGAATTAATACAACTTTATTCCAGTCAGGGTTATTATTTTCCCATGCCTTTTCATCCCACGAACTACCAGCTTTTTTTCTAGCTTCCTCTTTATCTACGATACATGCATTAATCAGCTGGGTTATATTGTTGAAACTATACTGGTTGATATTACTACTGTGGCTTGTTAAGTATGATGAAATTCCATCGGTTAACTTGTTTTCTTTAAAGAAAGAATCTTTTTCTTTCTTTCGTATTAGCATAACATTAGATGGAATAGACATGCCAAATTTTTTGTCAGCAGGTTGATTATAGTTTGTGAATGTTAATTTTACGGCATTCAATGTGTCACCAGCTAATACATTTGCGATAGAATCAATAGGAAGAGTTGCTTGGGTAAAAATGCCTGCCGGAGTCTTTAGATAAGTTTTGTCCCAGTTTTCTTCTAAGTTGATTAAATTGTCTATCGTTTGTGTCTCATTTTTTAATTGATTAGCTTGAATTACTTCACGAGTAGTGGCAAAGGTACGATATCCATAGTAGGTCGAGTCTTTATATTTTCCATCTTCTTCTGCTACTTTCTTTTTCAATTTAATACCAGTGAGTGTATCAACTGCATAGCATTTATACACAACATTCATTTGAGCTTGGTTTATGTAAAGCACAGTACCATCACCATAATCACTTTTTACGTAAATGCCTTTGAATATTTTTTTGAATGTTTTATTATCAAAATTAACGCCAAATTTGTTAGCTTCTTGTATAATCTTTGTGCCAATTTCTATTGCAGCGTCCTGTTTAAAAGAAACATGTACGCTAGGTACATATGTACTGAGTTTGCGGATAGAATCTTTAACAGATAAATCGACTGCTGTATAGGCCTTAGTTCCCAGTAGATTTTCAGGATTATAAAATTCTTCAGGCTCAATATCTGTATAATATGCATTCTCTTGATTAAGTTCTTTTTCAGCCTCTCCTAGTTCGTAAACACTTAAACGACATGCAGTTAATGAATCTCCAAAATAGCTGCTATACCATAGGTAAAGTTCGATTGTATGGATGTTACCAATAATCTTATTTTCATCATCACGTATGAAAGTGACATCTTTATTATCTTCATTATCGTCCCCTACCATTATTTGAGTAGCTTTCCCTTTGCTGTCTAAAGCTGTCTTATTGTATACTCCAGGGAAAGTCATTCCTTCAGGGCAATTTAGTTGTGCCAAGAAACCTGCCTGATAAGTTCCGAATGTTTCATCAGTGAACTTACCTACATAACCGACATTTGTCATTGCATATATCTTACCGGCATGAACAGATTCGGTAATTACATCAAATGTAGATAGCTTTCCATTGATATCCCGGTCGCTTTCTGGAAACATTCTCAATCCCAGTCCGGCAGTGTTGTCATCACAACCCCAAAAGGTGATTGCCAGTAAAACTATTAAGGCGTATTTTGCTTTCATGATCGTCGTATCTTGATTTTTTTATTCTTCTTCGTTTGCAGTAGCATCCCATACCTGATCGTAGAACTCGTTGCAGGCATCTGCATAGTTTTCCGGGTTTTGGTAGTCAAGTACCAATTTGCCAGATTGGCGGGCATATTCAATAATAGACTCGTCTACCTTTTCGCTGTTTTGTATTACTCCGTCCGAATAATCAACGGCGAGTTTGCACAGAGCAGCATAGTCTACCGGCTCTTTCAAATCACCTAAATCTTTTTTAGAAATACCTTTCAGCATCAATTTGGCTGCGAAATCGTCGCTAAGTGTACTCTTGAAATCATCTTCATAAACAGAGAATACCACTTTAGCGTCGCGAAAAGAAGGTTCGTCTTTATAGGCTTTCTTAATATAAAGAGGAGCTAAAGCTGTCATCCAGCCATGACAGTGAATGACATCAGGACACCAGCGAAGTTTTTTCACTGTTTCCAATACACCGCGTGCATAGAAAACGGCACGGCTATCGTTATCATCATATTCTATACCATTTTCATCCGTTGTCTGCATACGATTCTGGAAATAATCATCGTTATCGATGAAATATACCTGCATGCGTGCGGATTGGATAGAAGCAACTTTTATAATCAAGGGGTGGTCAGTATCGTCGATAATCAGGTTCATACCAGAGAGGCGGATCACTTCGTGCAGTTGATTTCTGCGCTCATTGATATTTCCCCATTTAGGCATAAAGGTTCTGATTTCACGGCCTTTTTCTTGTATCGCCTGTGGAAGGTTTCTACCTATATTGGCCATTTCGGATTCTGAAACGTAAGGTGTAATCTCTTGAGTAATAAATAAAACTTTATTCGCCTTTGTCATAATAACAATAGTTCACTATAATATTCTGCAAAGATACGAAAAAAAAGACACATTAAATAAGATATTCTTTCTTTATGTGGCAAATATTAGTTTATTTTGCAGAGTTTTTGCAAACGAGTAAAACATAAACCAATTGACGAAAATGAAAGTAGTGCACACTATCAAGGACTTACAGGCAGAATTGGCTGTCCTAAGAGCCCAAGGTAAAAAGGTGGGACTGGTTCCTACAATGGGTGCTTTACATGCGGGACATGCATCTCTGGTAAAGCGCAGCGTAAGTGAGAATGGTGTAACTGTTGTGAGTGTTTTTGTGAATCCCACACAGTTTAACGATAAAAACGACTTGGAGAAATATCCGCGTACATTGGATGCAGATTGCCGTTTGTTGGAAGAATGCGGGGCGGATTTCGCTTTTGCTCCTTCAGTTAGCGAAATGTATCCGGAACCGGATACCCGTCAATTTAGCTATGCACCATTGGATACGGTGATGGAAGGTGCTTTCCGTCCAGGACATTTTAACGGTGTTTGCCAAATTGTTAGCAAGCTGTTTGATGCTGTACAGCCGGATCGTGCATATTTCGGAGAGAAAGACTTCCAGCAGTTAGCAATTATTCGTGAGATGGTTCGACAATTGAAATATAACCTTGAAATTGTAGGTTGTTCAATTGTACGTGAGGAAGACGGACTGGCATTGAGTAGCCGGAACAAACGTTTATCTGCAGAAGAACGTGAAAATGCTTTAAATATTTCTCGCACCTTATTTAAAAGTCGTAACTTTGCAGCCACTCATACAGTGAGCGAGACGCAAAAGATGGTTGAAGATGCGATTGAAGCCGCTCCGGGTTTGCGTATGGAGTATTTTGAGATCGTAGACGGAAACACATTGCAGAAAATTAGTAATTGGGAAGATACTTCCTACGCAGTAGGATGCATCACAGTGTTCTGTGGAGAAGTCCGGCTGATCGATAACATTAAATATAAAGAATAACTAAAAAGACGAAACCTTATGATGATTGAAGTGTTGAAGTCGAAAATTCATTGTGCACGTGTCACGGAGGCAAATCTGAACTACATGGGTAGTATCACGATTGATGAAGACCTGTTGGATGCTGCAAACATGATTCCGGGAGAGAAAGTGTATATCGCTGATAATAACAACGGTGAACGCTTTGAAACCTACATTATCAAAGGTGAACGCGGTTCGGGCAAAATTTGTCTGAATGGTGCTGCTGCCCGCAAGGTGCAACCCGATGATATTGTGATAATCATGTCCTATGCATTGATGGATTTTGAGGAAGCCAAGTCGTTTAAACCGGCTGTAATTTTCCCTGATCCTGCGACGAACAAAGTGGTAAAGTAGAAAGTATCTTTGATATTTGAAATGAGAAAAGCCCCGTTTACAGTTCGTAAACGGGGCTTTTCTTATTCTACTTTTTTATGCCGGGGGTGATCGATGTTCTACCCACGTGTGAGTTGGTTTTAGCCCGGGTGTTAATAAGCGGCAGTTAGTTGCCGGCGTTTGTTTTCAGTTGCTCATTCATAGCAGCGGCAGCTTTACGGCCATCACCCATCGCCAGAATTACAGTAGCTCCACCGCGAACGATGTCGCCACCTGCGTAAATCATCGGGATAGAAGATTCCATGTTGTCATTTACTGCGATAGTTCCTTTCCGTCCTAATTCCAGTCCTTTGATAGAGCTTGGAACAATCGGGTTAGGAGATACCCCAACGCTGACAATGGCCAGATCTATGTCAATTGTTTCTGTTGCTCCCGGGATGGCTACAGGACTACGACGTCCGGAAGCATCCGGTTCGCCTAATTCCATCTTTTGCAGAATAACTTGTTTTACGCAACCTTGTTCATCAGCAATATATTCGATAGGATTATGCAGAGTGAGGAATTCAACCCCTTCTTCTTTGGCGTGTTTTACTTCTTCGATACGTGCAGGCATTTCTTCTTCCGAGCGACGATAGATAATAATAGCACGTTCAGCGCCAAGACGTTTTGCCGTACGGACAGAGTCCATAGCTGTGTTGCCACCACCGATTACTGCCACATTCTTACCGAATGCTACCGGAGTGTCCGAATCTTCGCTGGCGGCATCCATCAAATTGACACGGGTGAGGTATTCATTTGAAGACATGATATTGATAGAGTTCTCTCCCGGGATATTCATAAAGTTTGGCAGTCCGGCACCGGAAGCCACGAATATTCCTTTGAAACCTTCCGCTTTCAAGTCTTCTACACCGATAGTTTTTCCTACAATACAGTCTTTGATGAAGTTAACGCCCATCTTACCGAGATTGTCGATTTCTACGTCTACAATCTTGTTTGGCAAACGGAATTCGGGGATACCGTATTTCAATACACCGCCAATTTCATGCAGCGCTTCAAATACAGTTACATCATATCCATATTTAGCCATATCTCCGGCAAATGCCAATCCTGCAGGTCCTGAACCGATAACAGCTATTTTGATGCCGTTTTTCTCTGCAATGACAGGTACGGAGATTTGTCCGTTTTCACGTTCGTAATCAGCTGCAAAACGTTCCAAATAACCGATAGCTACCGGCTTTTCATTCATTTTCAGATGAATACATTTTGATTCGCACTGTTTTTCTTGCGGACACACACGACCGCAAACTGCAGGGAGCGCACTTGTTTCTTTCAATGTTTTAGCAGCTTCGAGGAACTCACCGCGTTCGATATTCTTAATGAAGCGGGGAATATCAATACCTACCGGACAGCCTTCCATACATCCAGGATTAGTACAGTCGAGACAGCGTTTGGCTTCTGTAACAGCCTGTTCTGCTGTTAATCCTTGATTAACTTCCTCTTTACGGCTGTGTGAACGGTATTCAGCATCGAGTTCATTCATCTCTACACGAGGAATAGCCGTACGTTCTTTTGGCTTCATGGATTTGCGTAACTCCTGTCTCCAAGTAGCATTACGACTTTTTTCATCGATTTCTTTGGTTGCTTCACATTCCGATTCCAGCTTATGCATTTCTTCGCGTTCGATATTCTTGAACGCACCCATACGTTTCAGCATTTCGTCGAAATTCACTTGGTGACCGTCGAATTCCGGACCATCTACACAAACGAATTTAGTCTTTCCTCCTACAGTGATACGGCAAGCACCGCACATACCTGTTCCGTCCACCATGATAGTATTTAGCGAAACATCTGTCGGAATTTCATATTTTTTAGTCAGCAAGCAAACGAATTTCATCATGATGGCAGGGCCAATAGCGAAACATTTGTCTACTTTCTCACGTTTGATAACTTCTTCTACACCTTCTGTCACCAGACCTTTACGGCCGTAAGAACCGTCATCCGTCATGATAATTACTTCGTCAGAGCTTTCACGCATTTCTTTTTCCAGGATGATGAGATCTTTATTGCGTCCAGCCAATACAGTGATAACACGGTTACCGGCAGCCTTCAAAGCCTGTACGATAGGAAGCATCGGAGCCACACCTACACCACCACCAGCGCAGATTACTGTTCCGAATTTTTCTATATGGGTAGCTTGTCCGAGTGGGCCTACTACGTCAGTGATAGATTCGCCTTCATTCAGCTCGCAGAGACGGGTAGAAGAAAGCCCGACTTCCTGCACTACCAGAGTAATGGTACCCTTTTTCAGGTCGGAACCTGCGATAGTCAATGGCATACGTTCTCCTTTTTCGCCTACACGTACGATGACGAAGTGTCCGGCCTTACGAGATTTAGCAATTAAAGGAGCTTCAATTTCAAATTTGAATACTTTTTCAGAAAAGCGTTCCTTGCTAATGATTTTGTTCATTATCTAATTAATTTGTTGTTTTTATTACGTAACTGCTATCAGAATGATATAAATTTTGGCAAAGATACAGCTTATTTGCGAAATATAAAAGAAAAGCCACTCTTTTGATGAGTGGCTCTCTATATAAGGGTGCTTTTATTAGTCTGTCAGATCAAGTCTTAGTCTATCATGTCGAAGCCGCAGTACGGAACCAACGCTTTCGGAATTCTAATGCCTTCCGGAGTCTGGTTGTTTTCGAGTAGGGCAGCAACGATACGTGGCAGTGCTAATGCTGAACCGTTCAGTGTGTGGCAGAGTTCGGTTTTCTTTTCTGCATTACGGTAACGGCATTTCAGACGATTGGCCTGATAGGTATCGAAATTGGATACGGAACTTACTTCCAACCAGCGTTTCTGTGCCTCTGAATATACTTCGAAGTCGAAACAAAGGGCAGCAGTGAAACTCATATCACCACCACAGAGGCGGAGGATACGATATGGAAGTTCCAGTTTTTGCAACAGACCTTCTACGTGGTCTAGCATTTCCTGATGAGATTGTTTGGAGTGTTCCGGTTTGTCAATGCGAACCAATTCTACTTTGGAGAATTCGTGCAGACGATTCAGTCCGCGCACATCTTTACCATAGGAACCAGCTTCACGACGGAAACATTGTGTATAGGCGCAATTCATTATTGGCAACTGTTTTTCTTCCAAAATTACATCACGGTAGATGTTGGTTACAGGCACTTCTGCTGTCGGAATCAGATATAAATCATCTACTTCGCAATGATACATTTGTCCTTCTTTGTCAGGAAGCTGTCCTGTGCCATAGCCGGAAGCTGCGTTAACTACTGTCGGTGGCATGATTTCAGTATATCCGGATTTGCGTGCTTCGTCCAGGAAGAAGTTGATAAGAGCGCGTTGAAGTTGTGCGCCTTTACCTTTATATACAGGGAAACCTGCACCTGTGATTTTTACACCCAGGTCGAAGTCTATTAAATCATATTTCTTAGCCAGTTCCCAGTGGGGGAGTGCATCTTTAGGAAGTTCAGTTTCCATACCTCCCATTTTTTCCACTACGTTATCTTCAGCGCCTACACCTTCGGGTACGCTGTCGTAAGGAATGTTGGGGATGGTGTAAAGTACATTCTGCATATCTGTTGCAGCCTGTGTCATAGCGGCGTCTAATTCTTTGTTACCTTCTTTTAGTTCGGCAACGCGTGCGCGTGCAGTCTCAGCTTCCTCTTTCTTGCCTTCTTTCATCAGTTGACCGATGGTGCGTGAAAGCGAGTTAACCTCTGCCAGATTCTTATCTAATTCATTTTGTGTGCTACGTCTCTTGTCGTTAAGAGCGATCACTTGATCGATCGTTTCCTTTGCATTTTTGAAATGCTTCTTTTCCAGTCCGCGGAGTACCGCCTCTGTGTTTTCTGTAATTTGTTTAATGGTAAGCATATCTATACTTTTTATGAACTTTCTTATTTAAGGCTACAAAGATAAAGAAAAAACGAATAATCAAGCAAATATATGTGTTATATATAATATATATGATGTGTCTATGATATATATAATACATGTATTGAGCTGTATAATAAACATATATGCAGTGAATGATACATACATGTCTCTTTTAGAGTGATATATAAAACTCTGGTTGTTAAAAAGAAAGGAGATGTAATCCAATGGATTACATCTCCTTCTCTTAAATATTTTCAGTTGTGCAATTATGCCTCAGTGGCAGGAACAACAGAAACATATCTTCTGTCTTCTTTGCCAACTTTGAAGCTAACTGTACCATCTACTAAAGCGAAAAGAGTGTGGTCTTTACCCATTCCGATGTTTTCACCCGGGTGGAATTCAGTACCTCTTTGACGAACGATGATGTTACCTGCTTTGCAAGCTTCGCCACCAAATATCTTAACGCCTAATCTTTTACTTTGTGATTCGCGGCCGTTCTTAGAACTACCGACACCTTTCTTATGTGCCATTTCTTCTTACTTTTTAATTGATTAAGCTACTACTTCTGTAATTGTTAATTCAGTGAACTGTTGACGGTGACCGTTCAGTTTTCTGTGTCCTTTTCTTCTTTTCTTGTGGAAAACAAGAACTTTGTCGCCTTTAACCAAGTTTGAAACAACTTGGCAAACAACTTTAGCGCCTTCTACGGTAGGAGCACCTACTGTTACGTTTCCGTCTTTGTCTACCAAAAGAACTTTTTCAAATTCTACTGTTGAACCGTTTTCTGCACCTTCGATGTGGTGAACGAACAACTTTTGACCAGCTTCTGCTTTAAATTGCTGACCGTTAATCTCTACAATTGCGTACATCTTATATATAAATGTATAAGTTAGCTCCGGCGGGTGGTCTTTAATCACTTAAAGAACTCTTTATCGAACCCGTTGCGGAATAATCGGGCACAAAAGTACTATTTTTATTCGTTCCCGACAAATATTTCTTTTATTTTTTATAGGAGATAAAATGATTACGGCAAATAAATGAGCATTTTAGCTCTCATTGTAGCCTATTGGACTAATTCTCCTAAATTCTGCATAATGATTTTGTGTGGATAAACACGAAGTTCCTCTCCCGTTGTCATTCCGTTCAGCACACCTGCAAAATCGACTCCTGCATTCTGCGCTGTTTCGGCATCTACGGTGCTATCTCCAATATACAATGTCTCTTCGGGGCTACTTCCCAGATGTTCCAATGCAAATTTAACTCCTTCCGGCGAAGGTTTCGGTGCTTTTACATCTTCTCCTCCCACTACTATATCAAGAAAATCCTTAGGCAGATATTCTTCCAGATAACTCAATATCCGGAAACGATACTTGGTAGAGATAATTCCGACGCGGGCACCCCGTTTCTTCAATTCTTTCAGTGTAGACAATGTGTCGGGAAAAAGACGGGTATTTACATTCATGTGTACATCAGCTTCCAGTCTGTACTCCTGCCGGAAGGCCTCCAGCTGTGCCGGGTTGGTAATTCCGGTAAGGATACTGAATGATTCTTCCAATGTTTTGCCGATTGTACGCTTGATAGCTTCATCAGTAACGGTTAAATACTGATGCCGGGTAAGCACAATTCTGAAACACTTAACGATACCACGCGACGAATCGGCTAGTGTGTAGTCGAAATCGAATAAATAGGTTTTGTAGTTCATTGGGGAAAACTTTTCCGCAAAAGTACTAAATACTTTTCTTATTTCACAGCTTCTACTGTGTATCCTTGTCTTTTTAGTAAGTTTAATAATCCTTTTTCTCCGGGGAGGTGCAGGGCGCCTACTGCAACAAAAGTCGGGGCAGCCTTCATGATTGCCGGTAGTTTTTCAGCCCATGCTTTATTACGGTTGTAAATTAGGACATTTTCTTCGCCGGGAAGTGCGTCACATTGATCGCCTTTACGTTCTTCACTGATTTTAAGCATGGTGTTCAGATCTTGGTTCATGTAGGCGTTTGTGAGCCTTTTCAGGTTTTCTACTTCAGTCTCTATATGGTTAAGAGTGCACATTAATAGTTGTGCTTGCCGTTGTAGTGAACTGCCATTGAAAAGCAGGTTGAATTGGAATTCTGCAGTTTCCAGTCCGTCCACCTTTTTTCCGTTTTGGATGGCTTGACTTTGAAAGAATGTGTCGAGTTGCTCTTGCGGGTTGAATTTCTCTATATGTTTTACGTAAGCCATCACCACTACATTATTTAATAAGAAGGCAGGTTTTAGCTTCGGAGCCATATTTAAATCTACCATCAGGTTTTCTTTGCAGAATTTATTAGCAGTCTCAAAGTCTTTCGGAGAAAGGAGAGAGTTTAGCGTGGTATCACTTTCAATCATCATTGCCTTTTGCATCTTTTCCATGGTGGCAGGCGATTGCATTTCCGACATTTTCATCTCTCCATATACTTGTTGAGTTTCATTCATAGCCTTTTTAAGTCCGGCAATGCTATCCATGATGCTGAACGGTGCTAGATGGTGAGTGCCTATGATGTAGGAAGGTTGGTTCAGTCCGTTGCCGGACACTTTCCATAAAAGCTGTGCATTGGCGCTGAATGCCACGCAAATAAATAGAACTGCTCCGATGAATGATTTCATAATTTTATATCATTAGAAGTTGATAATTAACGTATCCTGCCGCCGCTTATCCAGTGTTTGGTATAATAGTTCTCGTTCAAGTTGCTGACGATCACTCCTTTACTGGTGCTGGAATGAATAAACTTACCGTTTTTGAGGTAAATGCCTACATGAGCTACTTTATTTTTTGAACGACTGCTGGTGAAGAATACCAAGTCTCCTTCCCGGAGATTCCGTTTGGCGACTTTATTACTTTCTTTTTTTAGATCTTCCGTGTTACGCGGCACTTGGGTGCGGTATACCTTACGGTACACTTGATAAACTAATCCCGAACAGTCGGCTCCTCGTTTCGAATCACCTCCACCACGATAGGGAACCCCTATCCAGTCGGCTGCTTCCAGATAGAGCTTATGGTTATCCTCCATATTAATATCTACCCCCAACAATATAGAAGCTCGTGCCAATGCTTGATAATCCAGCCGGGGTGCGGAAGTGCGGCAGGAACTAAGGCTGGCAATCAGTCCTAATAAAAGGATGAATTGCAGGAAGTATCTTTTCTTTCTATCAGGTTTCTTTATACTAGACTTATGGGTATCAGACTTTTCTGTTATATATCTCATCATAATTAGTTTATGCAATAATTTTAGTAAGGATGGATACTTACCATTTATTATTTTATCATTTCCTATTTACCGTTTACTCTTCTTCTACATTAAAATAATCCTCCAGTTCTTTCTCTGCGGAGTTGTCCTCGTTGATAATATCCCGGATGATGACACCGTGTTCCAATAAAGCAATCCTCGGACATACATCTACGGTATGATTGAGATTGTGACTGGATATGATAACCGTAGCTTGATGCTCCTCATTATATTTCTTGAGCAGATGTTTGATGATAGACTGAGAACTTGGATCGAGAAAGTTGAATGGTTCGTCCAGTATCAGTAATTGCGGGTAATGAAGCATGGCAGAAATAATTCCGATCTTTTGCTTGTTACCTGCGGAGTAGTTACGGATTAGCTTCTTGTGCCCGATCACTTCTCCACTCATAAAACGTTCAAAAGGAATCAGACGTTCGTCCACTTCTTCTTTCTTTAGTCCGTACATCTTTCCGATAAAATAGAAATATTCTTCCGGAGTGAGATAATCAATCAGAAAACCATCGTCAATGAAAGCACCGGTAATGCTTTTCCAGTCTTCGCTTTGGCTGACATCAATATCATTAATAATCACCTTACCATCGTCTGCTTTTAACAGATCCAGCATGATTCGGAAGAGAGTTGTTTTACCGGCACCGTTGTTTCCCGCCAATCCGAGCATATCGCCTTGATTGATTTCGTAGTGTTCTATGTCTACGGCAATCTTCTCACCGAAATTCTTTTTAAGTTTGTCAATGATAATCATGATCTTCAATGTTTATATGGTTAATGATTCATGAGCGTTTATTGGCGGCTGTCTCTGAAGCCTTCCATGTTTTCGTATCGCCGTTTCATGAAACGATGATATACATTTTTAATCCATAAAGGAGAAGTCAGGGTAAATCCGAGACCGACAACTAACAGAATAATGTAAGTGATTGTTTCACCTAAAAATGCATTTAATAGACTGTATAAGATGAGAGGCACACCGAAAGCAGCGAAATTAACCACCATCTGTATAGCGCTATTCGTTTGTCGGCTTGCCACTTTCTCGTTTAAGGGGACCGTCTGTTTGTTGTAGACAGCCAGTTGGAAAAAACAGAAATAAATAAAGCCGATGGTATAGAAAAACCAGGCGAAGGCGCCCAGTAAAGTGAGTTTATTCATGATGATGGCGGGAATCATGAGTATGAAAGGTATGATTTCGCCAATGCTGTATGTGTAATATTTGGCTTTCAGTAGACTCATAATTGATTCTTTACGAGACATCAGGCCATCAATGTAATTACCTTCGAATGACATAATCTGTGAAAGGATAATCATTCCGAATACGGCAAAGTTGTATACACAGATGAAAGAAGTCATGAAATTCCCGTCGTAGACACTGGAAAAGCTAAGTGCGACGGAGAAAGCCACCACTACAATTGCGATATTGCGTAATGCACCTTTGCAGCGGCGGTTGCGTAAAAGCATTTTCAGTTCCAGCCTCATATATTCGCCAACTTCCCCGTAGCGTTCGAAGAATTTATATTCGGAGACATGTTTAATCTGGCTATCTTCTACTTTTGCCAGCTCTGCATAGATAAGTCCGGACATGATCTTGCGGTTAATCAACCATAAAATGGCAATCACAAGTATGGTGCCGAGAAAATAGAGAATGTTGCCCTGTATGTATCCGTCTCCCAGATCCATGAAGAAATAGAAGAGAGGACTATCTTCGGGAATAAAAAGAAGGCAGCCTATTCCACCGTAGAAAGCGATAGGTAATAGAATCCACCAAATACGTTCGTTGATAAGAGTGCGGCAAAGCAAGTACCAGTAATTATTGGCAATAATCAATAGCAAGATACCGATAAGATAGGTGATGACACCGGGGATACCGAAAAACTTGGTAATAGTGATGAAGGAAAAAGGGACAAACAGAAACAACCAGAACAGGTTGAACAGGCTTAGTCCCGAGCGGATCAGTAAGAAGTCGATGACACGAATTCGTTTAACCGGCAGCAGGAGGTAAGGTTTTACCTCCTGCGTCGGTGTTTTTTGAAACGGAACACGCAACAGAAAGTCCAGTGCCAGGATAAAGATCAGAACCACTGCGTTCATCACATGATATGGTTCCCGGTTAGGAACCATATCAGAAAATCCGAACGCGAACGTCGTACCGAAGAATATCAGGTAACCGGCCCAGAATGCGCCCATGACATAACCGAGTATTTTAGCAACTTTGTTCTTTTCATACATCGGATGCCGTTTGGCGGCAAGCCTTCCATGTTTGCGTAATTCGTTGAATATCATCATTCAGTAGATATACTAGAGAATTTTTATTTGTTTTCTTCCGGCACGGTCATGATGACTTGAATTTCGTTGTTCTGTTTCAGCAATTTGGCGAGGAAGTCTTGCACTTCTTTTGCTGTGATGCTGTTGACCAACTTTTCATAGTCTTTTGTATTATCCACACCCGTGTAGAGGTATTCGTCCATATTATTAAGCCAGTAGCCGTTTTCTTTCTGGGCGTCTTTATACTTCTTCAGCATATATTCTTTGATCTTCTGCATGTGTTCGGCAGACGGACCTTCTTTTGCCATTTTGTGAAGTTGTTCTACAACAACAGCAGACAATTTATCTTTCTTGGCAGGGTCAGTTTGGAATACAATCTGAAGAACAAGTTCCTCTTTCGGGTATTTACCAAGACTTCCGTTGCAGCTTACACCGTATGTACCTCCTTCTTTTTCACGGATTTCAGCAGTGTAAACCAAATCCAGAGCCTGATCTAAGAAGCTAAGCAGGACATTGTTGCGCAAGTCATATTTGCAAGTGCCGCTATAAAGGAACATGATGGTAGCCATCGGAGTTTCCTGTGCCTTTGCAAATACATTTTTGATCTCTCCCTTGCGGATATCCATCTTGTTATCTTTGAAAGTCTCTTTACGGTTGATAGATGGCAGACCTCCCAGATATTTAGCGATTAACGGTTTCATTGTAGCCAAGTCTACGTTTCCTACCAGGAAGAAAGTGAAGTCACTTGCGTCTTTGTAGCGGTCTTTGTACATTTCAAGAATACGGTCATAGTCGATCTGGTCTACCATGTTTTCTTTCATTCTGATAGCACGTGGATGGTGACCGTATAGTACGCTTGTAATAGTGTCACTGAAAGCAGTCATCGGGTTAGCGTCTGCATTTTGAAGTTCAGCTTTCAAACGGTTCTTGTAAGATTCGAATGCTTCGTTATCCTTACGCGGAGATGTGAAAGTCAGATAAGTAAGCTGCATCATTGTCTCAAAGTCTTTCGGGGCACAGCTACCGGAAACAGTTTCCGTAGTGTTGCCGATACCCGCACCTACGTTTGCACGTTTGCCAGCCAAAGCTTTACCCAGATCTACTTTGCTGAAATTACCGATTCCACCTACTAGAGCTACTCCGTTTAATTGAGAGATATTGATAATTTCTTCGTTCGGGAATACGCTGGTACCACCAAAGCTTACACCTTTCATTACAATCTGGTCAGCCTTGAAATCAGTTGGCTTCACATATACGGTTACGCCGTTGGAAAGTACCAACTTAGTCGTACCATAGATTTCACCAGCTTTTTCAGAAACAATCTTGCCGCCTTTAATATCTTCAGAGATCAGCGGTTCGTTAGAAACTTTATCTTCATAAGGTTTCAGATCGAATGACTTCATTTGTTTCAATAAAGCAGCAATTTCTTCTTTAGTAGGGTATTTTGCTCCTTCTTTTTCCGGACCGGCCAGCAAAACCACCTGATTGTTGTCAGTGATTAGTTGTTGCATCACCTGATTGACAGCTTCTACAGGGATATTCGGAGCCAGTTTGTTTACCAGTGTATATTCAACTTCTATTCCCGGAATCGGTTCTTTTTCAAGGAAATTGTTAACGTATTCGTTGACGTAAGAACCACTTTTAGTCTTTTCACGTTCGTTGTAAGCAGATTCTACGGCTTGCAAATAGTTGGCGCGTGCGCGTTCATATTCTGATGCGGTAAATCCGAAGCGGCGTGCACGTTCCGCTTCTTCCAAAACAGTTTTCATTGCTAAATCGATACCGTCTATTTTGCTGCTTGCATCAAGTGCGAGTGCTTCTTTAGTCTTGGCAAGGAAATAGTTTCCATATTCTGCGCTTGCGCTAGTGAAAGGAGGATTAGCGGTTTGACGGAGTTCATTCAAACGGTTGTTCAGTATATTCATAGCCATGCTGACCATATATTGAGTAGCATAATAAGCAATGGTGTTTTTCAAAGAATCCGGTGTAGCGTCTTGTTTGAAGAAGATGTTCACATAAGGATTCTTCACTTCCTTGTCTGTACCGATATAGATCAGCGGTTCCTGATTATCTGCCACTGGATAGTAGATACGTTCGGCCGGGTTTACCGGAGCTTTTACATCTGCAAATACCTTTTTCAGTTTAGCTTCAATTTCATCTACATTGATATCACCTACAATAACGATTCCTTGTAAGTCCGGACGATACCATTTCGCATAATAATCGCGGATATCCTGATAAGGGAAGTTGTTGATAACATCAATACTTCCGATAGGCATACAGTCTGAATATTTAGAATCCGGATACAGAGTCGACTGTGCATCAGTCATGATGCGAAGCATACCACTGTTGCGGCTTCTCCATTCTTCGCGGATAACACCACGCTCTTTGTCAATTTCCTTGTCGGCAAGGTTGATAGCGTTCGACCAGTCGTGAAGGATCAGCAGACAAGAGTCTACCACGTTTATATTTTCAGTTGGTACGTTGCTGATGTTGTACACCGTCTGGTCGACACTGGTATATGCATTCAGGTTCGTGCCGAATTTGATACCTTTTGTTTCACACCAGGGCACGATGCCAAGTCCGGTTTCATCACCTGGGAAGTGCTTTGTTCCGTTGAAAGCCATGTGCTCCAGAAAGTGTGCCAGACCACGTTGTTGTGGTTCCTCAAGAATGGAACCTACTTTCTGGGCGATGTAGAATTCAACTCGTTTTTCGGGAAGGGCGTTGTGGCGAATGTAATAGGTAAGCCCGTTGTCTAGTTTACCGATACGAACATTCTTGTCCACAGGTAACTCTTGCATGGGTTGTGCAAGTGCGAGCTGGAAATTGCAGCATATAAAAAGGACTGCAATAAATAATCCACGTAATAAATGTTTCATGTTCTATTTAGTTTAAATAAATATTTCTGTGTTATTTGTCGTTGTGCTTGGTTGTAAATCACAAATAGACAGGGAAAAGAGTTATTTTATAGCTTCCCGTATCCTGACTAGCTTAGTTAACAGTCCTTCCAGAAGGTCTAACTTTAACATATTGGCACCATCGCTTTTGGCTACGGCAGGGTTTTCATGTGTTTCGATGAATATTCCGTCGGCACCTACGGCGATACCTGCTTTGGCGACAGTCTCTATCAACTGCGGCATTCCTCCTGTTACCCCACTGGTTTGGTTGGGTTGCTGCAAGGAGTGAGTGACATCCAGAATCACCGGATAGCCAAATGACTGCATTTCGGGGATACCACGGTAGTCTACAACAAGATCTTGATAGCCGAAAGTTGTTCCACGTTCGGTAAGCATCACATTCTTGTTTCCGGCTTCCACCACTTTGTCGGCAGCAAACTGCATTGCCTGCGGTGAAAGGAACTGTCCTTTCTTGATGTTAATCGTTTTTCCGGTTTTGGCTGCGGCAACCAACAAGTCGGTCTGGCGACAAAGAAAAGCCGGGATTTGAAGTATGTCCACGTATTCGGCTGCCATTGCAGCTTCATCTGCGGTATGGATATCGGTTACGGTGGGGACTCCGAAAGTCTCATGTACCTTTCTCAATACTTTGAGTGCTTTCTCATCGCCAATGCCGGTAAACGAATCCAGACGTGAGCGGTTTGCCTTACGGTAAGAACCTTTGAATACATAAGGTATTTGCAGTGCTTCGGTGATCTTTACTACTCGTTCGGCAATGCGCATTGCCATTTCTTCACCTTCTATCACACACGGACCGGCCAACAGGAAAAAGTTGCCGGTGGGGTTGTTCTTAAGTTCTATCATTTTATTATTTACCAATTACAAATTATCAATTAGATTGTGAGTATATGTCTCTCTCCTTGGGGGGAGTGATCCTGATTAGTTGGGGATGATAAGCGTTGTCTTTTCCGGGAGCACGCCTACTTCTAAAGGAAAATGTTTAGGCAACAAACGCCCGTCCAAATCCACCGCTGCATTCTGTGCCCGGAGTACCTTTACTTTTCTCGTCCGGTAGCTTTTCACCACTTTGTGATTCAGGATTCTTCCCTGAATCAGCATCCATAGTCCGGAAATAATTTGCAGGAATTCCGGGCGGTAGATTACAGATACATCCAGCCATCCGTTGTATGGAACGGCACTGGGAGTTTGTCCCCATCCCCAGGCACTGCCTATACATACGGTCATGATGCGTCCACGGATATGTTCATCATTGATGCGGAGATGCATTCTGTAGAGCTTCCGTTCGAAAATGAGGGAGAACAGGGCAGCAACGTATGAAAGGAACTTCACCCCCCAGAAACGTTTGGTCTGATCGGTGATTTTAACGATTCGTGCTCCCAGTCCGATATTAACGGCATTGAGGAAATAGCGACGCTGGTGTTCGTTTCCGTCGTAGAAGTTGCAGTAGCCTACATCTATTTTCTTCAACCGATGATTGATGATACAGTCGACAGCCGGCTTGTATTCGGTGCTAAGTCCCCAATATTTGGCGAAGTCATTTCCGATACCGTTCGGAATCATGCCGAGGGCGATGTTCTCTTTGTCTTCGGCATCGGATAGCATAATGCCATTGATGGCATCGTTCAATGCCCCATCACCTCCCACAATGACAATCGTGCGATAACCATTGTTGGCCAAAATTTTAGCGAGACGCTCTACCGAACCGAAACCTTCGGATTGTACATAGTCATAGTCTACACCTTTACTGTCCATGTACTCCTTAATTTCTTTCCAGCGCTTCTTTACCTTTCGGGTACCAGCTTTTGGGTTGTAAATCACTCCCCATTTCTTCGGTTCTACACTCATATTTGTTTATCTATCCTATTGTGTATTAAAAATCGCACTATAATAACTGCCAAAGATACTAATTCCCTTGCAGTTTCTCTTTTACAAAAGCTATCTTTTCTTCCATTGGCAGCTCTGCATTCATCCAATGGATCGTAAATCCTCTTCTTTCCATGCCGCGGAACCAGGTCATTTGTCGCTTGGCAAACTGATGGATGGCTATCTCCAAACCATTGAACATTTCTTCATAAGTCAGTTTGCCTATGACGTATAATGTCAGGTATTTGTATTCCAGTCCATAGTAGATGAGATCGTCCGGTGTAATTCCCTGTTCGATCAATCGTCTTACCTCGTCCACCATTCCTTCATCCAATCGTTGTTTCAATCGGTGGGTGATCTTTTCACGGCGCAGTTCCCGGTCAATGTCCACTCCGATGATGAGACTGTTCAGTTCCGGAAATTCTCTTTCGGGAACCGGATGGGCTGCATAATACTCTTCAATTTCTATCGCACGTATCGCCCGTTTTACGGTATCCACATCGGTAGAGTTATGCAAAACCTTGTATTGACTTAGCATTTCCGTCAACTCTTCCAGCGAATGATTTGCCAAACGGTTGCGTAATTCCTGATTTTCCGGTACGGGCATCAGTTTATATCCTTTCAACACGGATTCCAGATACATACCTGTCCCTCCACATAAAACGGGAAGACAGCCTTTTTGTTTGATGCTTTCGTAAGAATTCAAGAAATCACGTTGATATTCAAACACATTGTATTTATATCCGGGGTCTGCGATGTCAATCAGATGATAGGGGATTGTACGTCCGTTTACGGTATAGTCGGCCAAATCTTTTCCTGTACCGAGATCCATTCCTCTATATATCTGACGGGAATCGGCACTGATAATTTCTGTGTTGAGTTCATAGGCCAAGGCAGCGGCAAAGGGAGTTTTACCCGAGGCTGTAGGTCCGAGTATGGCGATTAAATCATAGTCCGGCATAGCTTCATTCTTTTATATCTGCAAAATTACGAAATATTTTTAACCTGTTTGGTATTCAATCGCTTTTTTATCAAGATTAATAAGGGGGATAGGGAAGGTTAATTTGTATTTTAACCTCTAATTGGTGGTATTCAATCTAATAATAATGAAGTGTATGAGAATACCGCCATCTGATATTATCTACTATGATATTTGTGTTGTTTTTATTGTCAATCTGTCATGATAGTAGCTAATCTTTTGATTTTTAGTGGAATATGGCTGATGATAGGAGCTGACAATAGGCTGACAATAAAGGTCTTGTTTTTTTATTGTCAGCTTTGTTTTTGCTGATTAAATAGTGTAACTATTTGATAAACAGTTGTTTATCTCCTTTTTTATCATGATGCTATTTTTGTGATAACTTCTGTATATCTGTATGTTTTTACGTTATATTACCACTAAGGTTGTGTTGAAAAATCAGGTGTGATAACTCTAGTATGCTGATAGAATAACACGGAGATACGGGTAAAGTAGCTTAAAGATACTGGCATTGTTCAGCTAGAGTGCCTTTATTGTTCTGCTAGAGTACCGTTCTTGTTAGTTCTCCACGGCCGTGGTAGCTTCTTCCCACAGTCGTGGTAGCTTCTTCTCACGGCCGTGGGAAGATCTCACCACGGCCGTGGTGAATGAATGATATCGGTAGCTTAACAGATGTATACCTGCTTGATAGAATAAAGATAAAGGTGCCTTAATAGAGTTGTGCTTACTTGCGTAAGTCTATAAACCTAGCATTCAAAATCATTTCCACATTTATCTGTTGTTTATTGTCTGTATGATTCGGCATACCTTTCCGTTTTTATCCACACCTTCTATGGTTATATCTTCCGGTGCAGTGCTGTCCGGAGTATAGTATTCGATAGTTGCTTTTCCATTGGCATCCAGTTGAAGGGTAGGATTCCAATAGATCGTACTTCGTAAATCCGAGCGTTGGTCATTCTTTTTTTCGGGCGTATCATAAGTCGGATGGTAGAATTCGACCGAGTCGCTGTACCCTAGTGGAGTGCACGTGATAATACCTTGTGCCGGTCTTGCCGGGATATCTTTGCCGTCTTTCAGCGTAATAACGATAGCACCTGCCGAACCGCGGGAACCTAAGATCGCTGCATCGGCACCGCGAAGAAGGCTCAAGCTCGACATATCACTGGTTTGTATCATGGTCAAGATGTCGTTATCGTCTTCATACACCACGTCGTCAACAACAATGACAGGTTGCTCGGGATTGTTGCGGATATGTATTTCATTTCCGTTTGTCACGCTAATGCCCGGAAGTCTGGTAACTGCATCAAAAGCTGTTTGCGCACCGAATCCTTCCAGTCTGTCCCCTTCGATCGTGTAGGTGTTGATACCTCCTGTGTAAATACTTTCTGAACTGGCCTTTTTACGACTTCCAGTGACTACCACTTCTTTCAGATTGTACACTCTCATTCCACCTTTCATGTAATATTGGTCGCGGGTGTTGAGCAAATAATCTTCCATAAACGTTGCTGTTCCATCATGGAAAGGAGACTTGTGCGAAGTTGCCGGGTATTGAGGAGTGTCAATCACGATGTCCACTCCGGCAAATCCTCTTTTGGTACGTGCCTGAACAAGGAAAGTCGTGCTATCTCTGAAAGATGTGTTCACGATAAACTCTCCTTTTTCGTCTGTGGTGGTAGTGGCGATGATGTTCTGTTTGGGAGCCAGAATACAAATAGGTCCTTTCTTAACGTTACCTCCAAAGAAACCTTTGATACGTCCGCTGATAGTTTGCCCCTTTTCCATATAGTTGGTGAGGTTCATTGAAGGTGCAGTCAGTACATTCTGGATATGGTGTCTGCGCCATCCGTGCGTCATCATCAGGAAGTCTACCGTGCGGAGAGTCCGGAGGTCTTGCTGCAAAAAATAATATCCGGGATTTTCTACATATCCTTTTAAGTCGGAGGTCAATAGAAAATTCGATACGATATTGCCAGCAAGCGAATCCGGGCGGATACTCTTTCTGTCGGTAATGCTGATGGAAAAACTACCTTCTACCGGAGTACCGTTATCGTCTTTTGCTGAAATTTGCAGGGATACCTTTTCTCTTTTTCCGTATGTCGGCTTATCTGCAAGAATTTGCCATTGATGCGGATTCCGGTCGGGTATGAAAACCAGGCGTTCGCTAAGTGCGTTGCCCTGTTGGTCGATCAGCATGAAATGGGTGATGCCTGCGTTGAATAAACTGTCGTTCATTCTTCCAAAAGTCCTGTCGACACTGACTGGCTGCAGGATGACCAGCTTTCCACGAGTGTGCGCAATCAAGAATAACTTTTGAGGCCATTCGGTAGCTTCTGTTTTCTGGATTTCGTAACGGATTTCCTTTTTATAATGTGTCATGGAAAGTGTGATTCCTTTTTCTTCTACAGCTGGGAGGTCGAATCGTTTACTGATACCGTCACCGGATTTGGCAATCACATAGTAAGAGTTTCCCACAGTCGGATTCAGTGTGAAAACTCCCATGCCGTCATGCTCCGAGCGGAAAGCTGTCAATGTGTCTCCGTTGGCATCGAACAGGAATCCTTCTATTTCTGTAGAAAAGCCATCCGATCCTTGAGCCTTGAAAGCTATATTCTGATGAGCAACGGTCAGGAGAGCACCTCCTTCCGGGAAGAACTTAACATCAAAGTCTTTTGTAAACGAAGGCAGATAGAAAGTCTTTTTATAAATATATTGGGGATCATCGAACTCTACTTCAATGTGGCGTGTGGCAATAGGCTTCAAATCCGGCAGGGAAATAGAAATCAACCCATTCTCGTCTGTCTTTCTTTTACCTTTATCTTTAATCTTTCCGTTTTCAATGTAGCGGTAGCGGATGGCAGTATTTCCGAAAGCCTCTTGGGTATTGCTGGTAAATCTTACCTTGGCTGTATAATGTGATTCGTCTTCTTGCTGATACTCAATATTTGAAACAATCGTATTATCAATCGAATTACCGATTTTCAGATTGCGTGAATAAAAGAATTCCGGTTCCTGATTAAGCATCCAGTTGCTATATCCCCGCAAATAATAATCACCTGCAGGGAGAGTGGGAGGGAGGGTGAAAGCATTATGAAAACCCAATGAATCTCTACGGATCTTTTTCCGTTCTACAATAGAGTCGGAACGGTTGACAAGCTCTGTAATGATGAAGTTGCTTTGTGTATTATCTTGATGTGTAACAGAGTTTACCAGATATCCCTTGAACCATATTTTTTCTCCTGCCCCATAAAAGGGCTTGTCCAGATGTAAGTAGAGTTTCTCCTGTGGGACTTTTTCCAGTAGATTAAAATACGCAATAATTGTATCTTGTACGTTTTGCCCTGACAATGGGGCAAAACAGAACAGTATTCCGAAAAAGAAAGCTATTAAGCCTCTATGGATAGAAAATGTAGTTTTGTTTTTCATACGTTATGTGTTTGATTCTACATCTATGATTTGTGCATCCAGATCGAAAGCACTTTCTTTTTTACTGCCAGTATGTTAATCACCGATACAACGATAAATAATAGAATACCCATACTGATTGCTGCCCATAATGATCCGGTTTCCAGCTGTGGAAATAGGATGCGGATACTGTCTATGTAATAACTGCGCAACCAGGAGACTAATCCGATGGATAATACAAGCACAATAACGTTCAATCCTACCGTGAGCAACTGATAAGGCAATGCTACCTTGTTGGGACTGTATCCGATTAGTAATAGACTTTCCAGCTTGGTTGTATTCTTTTGTAAAAGCAGGAAGATGCTCAACATCAGTATATAGAATGAAAGGATACTGATAAATAAACCCACTCCCAATACAATACCTACGATAAGACGGAGGAAATAAGTTGTTTTTCCGGCATCCAGCTTACCATCTTCCGTTTCATATCCTTTCTTCTGAAAATAACTGGCGATGGCGGAATCTGCCGGATTGCTAACCTCGATAATCAATCGTGCCGGTTGGGCTTCTGCATTCGGTGCGAAATTCTCATTAGCCCATTTCATAAAGGACTGGGGAACAAGAATCGTATTCAGACGATTGGAGAAACCGACAATGTTTCCTTTGTACTGTTCCACCCGTCCGTTGCCACGCATCATAATGTCCATTTGAATCAGACTCATTAACCCTTCCGATAGTTTGGGGAGGCTGCGGCTTTGCGCAAAACCGAAGTTATAAAGGTTCAGATAGTTGCGCGGAATGATAATGGGTATGGTATGTGTGTGTTCATCGAAATGCCATTTATCGAGTTTGATGTCGACAAACTCATCGGGAACAGACTCAAAAAACATATCTGTGGAAAGATGAATACCGGCTTCCTTCATTCCCAATCCTGCTGAAACTTTGAATTGAGAAGGAGTGAAAGCTCCTATTGTTTTGGTAAACGGTTGCTTTTTCAGATCCGCAATTTCTTCGGCAGAGAATGTATTACTCTTTCCTGCAAAAGAACCGAGAGCACTGATTTTCTTTGTAGCTATGATGAAATCCTTTTTCATAAAGCTGTCTCCTTCGGTGAATACCGGAATGACATCTTTATAAAACTGTACGCTAAGCAATACAATCATCATGCCGAATAGGTTGGCTAAAAAGAAACCGGCTAATTGACCGATACTGATATGTTGGCGGAGAAGCTTCCAGACAAGAGTTGGCATTTTATTTACGATTTTACAATTTACGATTTACGATTTGAAATGATGCTGTGAAAAGAGGTTGTTTATTACCTGCTACCTGTTATTAACCAGCTTACTACAGTTGAAGTGTATGGTTGTAAGGCAACTCGATATGTTTACCGATGGAAGTGGCGATCACTCCGGCTCCTTGTGCCTTTGCTTCGGCGATGATAAGTTCACCCATGATGCGGCTGTTATCATCGTCCAGGTGGCTGATCGGTTCATCCAGAAATAAAAAGTCGAACGGCTGGCAGAGCGCCCGGATAAAGGCGACGCGCTGTTGCTGTCCGAAAGATAGCTTGCCGGCTTTCACATTTATTTTATCTGCGATCCCCAGTTGTTCGAAGAACGATAAGATTTCTTTTTTCTTTTTGCATCCGGTGAGGTTATTCTTCAATTGCACATTTTCAAGAGCGCTAAGTTCGGTGAAGATGCGTAAATCTTGAAAAAGCATACTTAGTGAATGCTTTCGCAGGTCGACCCATTGCTTCACGGAGTATGCTTTGATATTGGTTTCATCGAAATTAATAATCCCCTGATAGTCGTTGCGGTAGCCATAGATATAGCTGCACAACGAAGATTTGCCGGTGCCGGAAGCAGCTTCAATCAGATACATTTCTCCTTTCCGGAAGAAAAGATCCTGATGCCATACGTCCGAAGTCACCGAATTACGGTCAGCAAACACTTGGGGAAGTGTTTGCTGTAAGTGAATACTATTCATACCGTTGGTTTATACATTTATTACATGCCGGCAAATTGCTTGGCAAAGTCTACAATTTGTTTGAGGGCATTTACATCTTTGTCTTTCAGGCAGAGGTCGATCTCGCTGACTTTCCCTTCCGAACTCATGGACAGGTAAGAAACCTTGTTGGCCAGTTCGATATATGTCTTAGCTTCCTGTCCTCCGAAACCTGCTACCATTTTAACGATAGGCAGATCGAGGATTGCTTCGGCATTGATTGCTATAAATAGGCTCTTTCCCTTCATATCCGATGCATAAGGAGCATCTTTGACTGATTTGTCGGCAGCTTTACCTACGTTTTTGTAGAGTAACTCATCATTGGTTGCATACATTTGTTTATCCTTGATGCCGAAGAATATATTCATGCCTCTTGTCTTGTAGACATATTCGTCTTTGCCAAGTTGCATGATATCTTCCCCTCTCTTCAATCCCAATGATTCCTTGTTCTTGTAAATCATTTCAAGAGCATTGCCGTTCTTCACGTCAGCGTACATCATGAAAGTGGGAGCACTGCTCATCGTTACGTTGATTAATCCTGCAGAAATATCACCATTGAACGAGCTGAACAACTCTTTTACTTCGTCTGCCTTAGCGATAGATACTGTGTTGCGGAATTCCTTGTTTTCGCTCAACAGGTTATACAGTTCGCCTCCTTTTACACCTACGTTGAAGAACATCAGGGTAGAAGCCGGGAAGTATTTAACGAAAGTATTGTTCGCTTTTCCAACAGATTCCATTTGTTTTTTTAGGAGAGCTTTCACTGCTTCGTTTTCAGTATAGTTTTCTGTTTTGAGGGCAATCTTTCCTTTTTCAAAGTTCAGTCCTCCTATCAGAGTGATGTCTTCCGCTTTCACTTCAGTAGGTAATCCCATGGTTATCTGATCGCGGTAGGTTGAAGGAATAGCTGTCATGGAAGCAAAGAAGTTAATATCACTTTTCTGTTTCTCCATTTTCTGGAAAGCTCCTGATTTCACGATACTATTGCTTGCTGTCTGTTTCAACAAATTAGTAATGGCTTCTTTGGCTTTATCAGTTTGAGTTGTTCCGCTGACATTGACTACCAATATAGTAGAACTATTGAAAACAAGCAAACCGCTGTTCATCGTTGTAAAACTGTAACCGTCAGCTTCGCCTACCGGTTGGCAGATCTGTTCTTTTGCCATCACGTCGAGTGAAGCATGCAACTTATCTTCATTGTTCACTTTACCTACAAGAGTAGGATAAGGGAAAGAAGATGAAGAGAACACATAGAATGGAGATTCAACATCGATTCCCGATTCGCCCGGATTCTTCATAACCTTTTCCAGTTGTTGGAATGTGGCCGCATTCATTCCGCTTTTCAGTGCTTCCAGTACTTTTTGTTTAGCAGCTTCATTCTCTTTATCATCCAATCCCGCTTTGCTTGCGAGGGATTTAAGGTTGATAGAGGCAACTACCGAAGCGTCAGCCGGTATCACATTTGTATATTCCGATGTTTTGGAACATGCTGCCAGAAAAACAATCAGTACTGCCAGTACCGAGAGTCGTGAAATCGTTTTCTTTGCCATACTTATGTTATTTAAAAGTTGTATAATCATTGATTCAGACATTTACTGCTGTTATTGATTTTGCAGATTCAGCGTGTGGCAGGCCACCAATGCCGCTGTTTCTGTACGGAGCCGTGATTTGCCGAGACTAATCGGAACGAATCCCCGTTCGATGGCCTTCTTCACTTCTTCTTCACTGAAATCTCCCTCGGGACCTATCAGGACAAGGGCGTCTTCTCCTGGTTTCAGAACATTCTTCAATAGAGGTTTCTCCCCTTCATAACAGTGGGCGATAAACTTCTGTCCTTTAAACTCCTGCCTGATGAACTGATCGAACTCAATCATTTCGTTCAATTTTGGCAGTCGTGCCTTGAGAGATTGTTTGATGGCTGATACCAGAATCTTTTCAATCCGTTCGGTCTTGATGACTTTACGTTCCGAGAAACGGCAGTTGAGGAAAGTCAGTTCGTTAAAACCTATTTCGGTAGCTTTCTCTGCAAACCATTCGTTGCGGTCCATATTCTTCGTTGGTGCCATGGCAATGTGTAAATGGCACGGCCATAACGGTTCCTGAAAAATGGTTTCTTTGATGTTTACGAAACAACGTTTGTTGGTTGCAACAGTAATTTCAGCTTTGTAGAAGTTACCCTTACCGTCGGTAAGCGTGATTTCGTCTCCGATACTTAGCCGCAGAACACGGATACAGTGTTGTGCTTCCTCTTCGGGAAGCTCGTTGCTTTTCTGTATATCTGGAGTATAAAATACGTGCATAATATTACTTACTGATTTTTATTTCTTGAATTGATTTGATCGCGTATCTGCGCGGCTAACTCGTAATTCTCATCTTTAATAGCCTGTTCCAGTGCTTCTTCAAGCGTTCTGGAAGTAGCACCGGGCAAATCATGTTCTTCTTCAGCCACTTCGTCGTTGTCCGTTTCTTCAGAACGGGTTCTTTCTTCTGACGACATGTGAAGACATTCCTGTTCAAGAATAGATTCATAAATAAGAATCGGGCAGTCGGCACGCACTGCCAGGGCAACTGCGTCTGAAGTCCGTGCGTCGATACGTATAATTTCTTCGTCTTTTTTGAGGTAAATATAGGAGTAGAAAATACCATCCTTTGCTTTGTGAATTAATACACGTATCAGGCTGGCTCCCAGTATAGTAAGACTTGTTATAAATAAATCATGTGTCAACGGACGGGGAGTTTTCACTCCTTTCAGATATAAAGCGGTAGCCTGGGCTTCCGCTGGACCGATGATGATAGGCAGTTGCCTTTCACCGTCCACTTCGCCCAATAGCATAGCAAACGCGCCTACTTGCGCCTGGCTGTTCGTGATATTTATAACTTGTAATTCTACCTTTTTGTCCATCGTTCTCTTTTACTTAATTTGTTTTACTCTCCTGCTGGTGTTTGTACTTGAATACTAAGGCAAACAGAATGCCGATTACCAGCGCATAAGCGGCAAAGATCAGCCAAATGTTCATCCATTCGCGACTCACCAGTCTGCCGTCGGCATATACAGAGAATGCATCAACTACCGCACCGCTGGCATATCCGCCCATGATGGCTCCCAATCCGTTAGTCATCATAAAGAACAAGCCCTGTGCACTGGCACGGATAGAAGATTTGGCTTCTTGTTCAACAAACAACGAACCGGAAATGTTGAAGAAATCAAAGGCCATACCATAAACAATCATGGAAAGGATCAGCATCCATAGTCCTGATCCCGGATCTCCAAAACCGAACAGGCCGAACCGGAACACCCAAGCGAACATACTGATTAGCATGACTTGTTTGATTCCGAAATGACGCAGGAAGAAAGGTATGGCAAGAATAAACAATGTTTCGGACATCTGTGAAATGGATAACAGGATGACTGAATGTTTCACTCCGAAAGAATCTGCATATTCAGGGATGCTGGCAAAACTGCCTAGGAAAAGGTCGCCGTAAGTATTCGTAATCTGCAATGCTGCACCTAGAAGCATGGAGAAAAGGAAGAAAATAGCCATTTTCTTTTTCTTGAATAACACCAGCGCATCCAGTCCGAAAGCGGAGAGCCATGATTTGTTTTCAGATTTAGCCGGTCGACAGGCCGGGAGCGTAAATGAATAAAGTCCGAGTAGCAATGCGGAAGCACCTCCTACATAAAGTTGTGCACTTGAATTCTTGAATCCGGTAAGGTCGACAGCCCACATGGCACAAATAAAACCGATTGTTCCCCATACGCGGATAGGAGGGAAGTCTTTAATCAGGTCACATTTGTATTGCTCCAGTGCATTGTACGATACCGTGTTGGCGAGGGATAAAGTGGGCATATATACCAACAGGTTGAGTAACATGGCCCAATACATCTGGTCGTATCCCGTTGCGGTGGAAGCGTAGAAGAGACATCCTGCTCCTGCAATATGGCAAAGTCCGTATAAACGTTCTGCATTAAACCATTTATCGGCAATAATACCGATAATACCCGGCATTACCAAAGAGGCAATCCCCATGGTGGCGAAAATGGCTCCGATTTGTCCTCCTTCAAAATGAAGTTCTCTTCCCATATAACCACCTAATGATATTAACCATGACCCCCATACAAAGAATTGCAGGAAGTTCATAATAATCAAACGAACTTTTATACTCATGACTTTTTTAATTTGTGTTTCTCTTCACATTCATAAACCTTGCAAATATAATATTTTCGTTGAATAGGTGGATAAGTAATTTGATAAAAAGGGGATAAAAATGGCATAAATGCGAAGAAAAGATGAGATTTGGGTGTGAAAAAACAAATGAAGGGGGTATAAAAAAAAGAAGGCTATCTATCCCAGACAGCCAATCTTTGTTAACCTTAAATCTAATACCATGAAAAACACAGTGCAAAGATATAGGGTTTATGTTATACAACATAATGTTTTCTCGAAAATCTTCTATTTGTTAACTCTAATTAACTTTGAATCTTCCGTTTTTCTGTTACTGCCCTCTCTAATCAGCCATACTTCCGGAGAAATGTCTGATATCCGAATGGAAACTTGACTCCGGCACCTTGCCGGTTATTCTACGTAGAGTACCAATCCTTTCAGATATTCTCCTTCGGGATGATAGATGTTTACCGGATGGTCGGCCGGTTGAGTCAGCTGGTGTAGAATGCGTACGCTACGCCCTGACATGGCTGCTGCGGTAAATACGGCAGTACGGAAATTGTCTTTGCTTACCACTTGCGAACAAGAGAAAGTAAACAGGATACCGCCCGGTTTGATTTTCTCGAATGCTTTGGCGTTCAGTTTACGGTAACCTTGCAAAGCATTCCGCAGTGCATCTTTATGTTTGGCGAATGCGGGCGGATCAAGGATGATTAAATCATATTGGTCGCCCATGCGGTCGAGATATTTGAAAGCATCCTCGGCAAACGCCTCGTGGCGGGAATCACCGGGGAAGTTTAATTCCACGTTTTTGTTAGTCAGATCAATCGCTTTGGCTGAACTGTCGACAGAGTGCACGAGTTTCGCACCTCCGCGCATGGCGTAGAATGAGAATCCACCGGTGTAGCAGAACATATTCAGTACCGAACGGTCTTTGGCGTAACGTTCCAGCAAAGAACGGTTTTCACGCTGATCTACAAAGAATCCGGTCTTCTGACCTTTCAGCCAGTCCACATGGAACTTCAAGCCATATTCTTGTGCGATATTATCACTGCTTCCTCCTTTCAGAAAACCGTTTTCGGGGAAAAGGTCTGCCTTAAAAGGAAGAGTTGTTTCTGATTTATAATAGATATTTTCGATCTTGTCACCCATTACTTCGGATAAAGCTTCGGCAATTGTCATGCGGTCTACATGCATTCCTGCAGAGTGTGCCTGCATAACAGCGGTTTTGGCATAAACGTCAATCACCAGTCCGGGGAGATTGTCTCCTTCACCGTGAACGAGACGGTAAGTGTTGTTGGTCGGATTAGTGGCGATGCCGATACTGCGGCGCATATCGTATGCAATTTCCAGTTTGCGTTTCCAAAAATCGTGATCGATAGGTTCCTGGCGGAAAGACAGTACGCGCACAGCAATACTTCCGATCTGGAAATGTCCTTCGGCAATAAATTCTTTTTTTGAGGTGTACACTTCTACAACTTCACCTTCATCGGGCTCTCCGTCAAAACGAGCGATAGCACCGGAAAAAATCCAGGGGTGGAATCTCTTAAGAGAATCTTCTTTACCAGGTTTGAGATATACTTTATGCATAATGTAGTCTTTCCTCAACCCTCTCCCAAGGGGGAGAGCTTCAGATCGTTTTATTATTGGTTATTAATCACTTATTTTATTACTTATCACTTCTTCCGCGGGAGAGACAGTAGCTGTCAGCGGAGAAACCTCCCAATCTCCCGTCTGTTTCAGTTCTTGCAACAGATTGTAGATATTGAGGCATGCCCATGCATCGGTAGCAGCGTATTGTTTCTGTCCGTCACTTAATACATCAGCTTCCCAGTTGGACAAGCGTTGTGATTTGGATATTTTTTCTTTGAATAAGATGGCGTAAATCTTTTGCAGACTTTTGTCCTGTATTCCGAATTGACGCACATAGTCCTGTAATTCGATACAGCTTTGTTGGGTGAAAGGTGCACGTTTGTGCAGCATCATAAAGTCGTCTTTCAGTGAAAGTCCCACTTTGATTACAGCCGGATTTTCTAACAAGTCAACCAATGGCTGAGTCAATCCCGTCATATTGAGCCGGAATAAGAAACAGCATTCTTCGGAAGATATCTGGAGGAGTGCTACTTTGTGCGATTGTCCTTTGGTAAAGGAAGGACGCGTTTCACTGTCAATGCCTATCACAGATCTGGATTGGAGGTAAGCTACTGCTCTTTCCGTTTCAGCTTCCGATTGGATAACGTAAATACGTCCCGGAAAAACAGTTTTCGGGAGTTCTTTTAGTTCATCTTTATCTATGGTTCTTCTTACAATCATTTCTATTTTTATTCATCATCGTGGCAATGGCAACCGTCTTCGTGGCAGTAGCAATCATCGTCGTGGCAATGACAGCCTTCTTCTTCACAACAATCGTTGTCGTCGCTTGGTTCGTAAAATCCTTCTTCATTACCGTTCTCTTCCTCCTCTTCTTCTTGGTTGTATTTCACGTCATGAAGGGCGCGTAGTGTGTTTACCAGTTTCTGTCCCCACAGTGTACCGAAGTTTTCCTGGCAGATAGCCAATGAATCATTCATTGTTTCGTTCAGTCCTAGTTGGAAGACGAATATGAAATCTTTAATATCCTGATAAATGTCAGCCAGATCTTCCGATATTGATTTCTTGATAGGCTGGTCGCTATAAACCATATCTTGCACGAATACGTCCAGATAATCATCCTTGTCACCCATCAATCCTGAAAGATTGATACGTAGAATTTCGTAAATCTCTTCTGTGACATACGTTTCGGGTGCCTCGTCCCCAATCGTCTCACATTTGGGCAGCATAGATGCTTTGAGATAGAGTAGGGGAAGTATTTTTAATGATGTATCAACGAAAGTGCTACGCTTCATGCGTTCGGCACGTTCGAGAAATGCACAAAATTCGGCAGCTACCGTTACGAACTCAATTACGTTTTTATCAAATATCGTTTGGCTTTCTTTTTCCATGATCTATATTGATTTGAAACGCAAAGGTAAGAAAAAGGATTGAATGAGCGTAGTGCTCGTTATTTTTTTATTATTTTTGCAGCTTAGAATCTCATTCCAGTTTTATAAAAAAGAATTAAAGACTCATGGCAAAGAAGAAATTAGATAAGGAGGCGGAACGTACTCCCTCTTCCCCCAGTAAAATTGTGGCTGTATTTAAGAATGAAACCATTCATTTTGTAATCGGATTGATGCTGGTCATCTTTTCCGTTTACCTGTTGTTGGCTTTTTCTTCCTTCTTCTTCACGGGGGCTGCCGATCAAAGTATTATTGATAGTGGTAGTTCGGCAGATTTGGCAGCTGTTAATAATCAAGTGAAGAATTATGCAGGTTCACGCGGAGCGCAGTTGGCCAGTTATCTGATTAATGACTGTTTCGGCGTTTCCTCTTTCTTCATACTTGTTTTCCTGGCAGTGGCAGGATTGAAGTTAATGCGTGTACGTGTTGTACGTCTGTGGAAGTGGTTTATCGGCTGCACACTCTTGCTGGTCTGGTTCTCCGTATTCTTCGGATTTGCCTTTATGGATCATTATCAGGATTCCTTCATTTATTTGGGAGGTATGCACGGATATAATGTCAGTCGTTGGCTGATTTCGCAAGTTGGAGTACCCGGTGTGTGGATGATCCTGTTGATAACGGCTATCTGTTTCTTCATATATATAAGTGCACGTACCGTCATCTGGTTGCGTAAACTCTTCGCATTGAGTTTCCTGAAACGCGAAAAGAAAGAAGAAAAGGAGAATGTTCCGGAAGGAGAAGGAGATCCGGAATTTACGACTTCCCAACCGCAAGAAGTGGAGTTCAATTTGAAACGGACGTATAAACAGACACCTCCTCCGGCACCAGTGATGGATATTCAGGCTGAAGAACCTGAAGACGACTTTCCTATTAATAAACCGGAAAAGGAAGATACTTCCGTATCTGACGAAAGTGAAGGAGTGACTATGGTATTTGAACCGACTGTTTCCAATCCTGTTCCTATTGTGCAGGAAGACTCTTTGGAAGAGGCGGAACCCGGATTTGAGGTGGAACCGGCAGCTTCGGAAGAAGAATACCAGGGACCTGAACTCGAACCGTATAATCCTACTAAGGACTTGGAAAACTACCGTTTCCCGACTATCGATTTGATGAAGCATTTTGAAAATGATGATCCGACGATTGACATGGACGAGCAGAATGCAAATAAAGACCGCATCATCAATACATTGCGCAGCTTCGGAATCGAAATCAGTACGATTAAAGCAACCGTGGGACCTACGGTAACTCTATATGAAATTACTCCGGAACAGGGAGTACGTATTTCTAAAATCCGTGGTTTGGAAGATGATATCGCATTGAGCCTTTCCGCTGATGGTATCCGTATTATTGCTCCGATACCGGGTAAAGGAACTATCGGTATTGAAGTACCGAACAAGAATCCGAAGATTGTTTCCGGACAGAGTGTGATCGGAAGCAAGAAATTCCAGGAATCCAAATATGACTTGCCTATTGTATTGGGTAAGACGATCACGAACGAAGTCTTTATGTTCGACCTTTGCAAGATGCCGCACGTATTGGTGGCAGGTGCAACCGGTCAGGGTAAATCAGTCGGTTTGAATGCCATTATCACTTCCTTATTATATAAGAAGCATCCGGCAGAATTGAAGTTTGTGCTGGTCGATCCGAAGAAAGTGGAATTCAGTATCTATTCGGTGATTGAAAATCACTTCCTTGCCAAACTTCCTGATGGAGGCGAACCGATTATTACGGACGTAACGAAAGTAGTGCAAACCCTGAACTCTGTTTGTGTGGAGATGGATACCCGTTATGATCTTTTGAAGATGGCACATGTGCGTAATATCAAAGAATATAACGAGAAATTTATCAACCGCCGCCTGAATCCGGAAAAGGGACATAAGTTTATGCCGTATATCGTAGTGGTGATTGACGAGTTCGGAGATTTGATTATGACCGCCGGTAAGGAAGTGGAACTTCCGATTGCCCGTATTGCACAGTTGGCGCGTGCTGTCGGCATCCACATGATTATCGCTACACAGCGTCCGACTACTAATATTATTACAGGTACGATCAAAGCCAACTTCCCGGCACGTATCGCATTCCGTGTATCTGCCATGATGGACTCCCGTACTATTCTCGACCGTCCGGGTGCTAACCGTTTGATTGGTAAGGGTGATATGCTCTTCTTGCAGGGAGCCGATCCGGTGCGTGTGCAGTGTGCCTTTATCGATACGCCGGAAGTGGAAGAAATTACGAAGTTTATTGCCCGTCAGCAAAGTTATCCTACTCCGTTCTTCCTGCCAGAGTTCGTGAGCGAAGATGGTGGTAGTGAAGTAGGAGATATTGATATGGGACGGCTTGATCCGTTGTTCGAAGATGCAGCCCGACTGGTAGTGATCCATCAGCAAGGTTCCACTTCGTTAATTCAGCGTAAATTCGCTATCGGTTACAACCGTGCCGGACGTATTATGGACCAACTCGAAAAAGCGGGAATCGTAGGCCCTACCCAGGGAAGCAAGGCGCGCGATGTCTTGTGCATGGATGATAACGATCTTGAAATGCGATTGAACAATTTACAGTAACCGTTCGTTTATTAATCAAATGAGAAAGTACATTTTTAGTGTTTTAATAGCTTTACTGTCTTTGCCTGTGATTGCCCAACAACAGTCGCAGGCTAAAGTCATTCTTGACAAGACGGCAGAGGCGTTTCGTAAAGCAGGTGGTGTAAAGGCTGATTTTACTGTAAAGGCTGTGACGAACGGTCTGGTAGAAGGTGCAGAAAATGGAACGATTCAGTTGAAAGGAGAGAAATTCGTACTGAAAACATCGGATATCATCACTTGGTTTGATGGAAAAACGCAGTGGAGTTATGTGACAAAGAATGATGAAGTGAACGTCAGCAATCCGACACAGGAAGAGTTGCAGCAGATTAATCCGTATACGTTTCTATATATGTATCAGAAAGGATTCTCTTATAAGTTAGGAGCAACTAAGACGTATCGTGGAAAAGCCGTTTGGGAAGTCGTTTTGACTGCCAGAGATAAGAAACAGGAGTTGGAACGTATCACTCTTTTTGTGACGAAGGATACTTATGAACCTTTGTATATTTTGCTTCAACAGCGTGGTCAGCAGACGCGTAATGAGATAACCATTACAAGTTACCAGACTAAGCAGAATTATGCGGATCAGGTTTTTACGTTTGATAAGAAACAATACCCCAGTGCGGAGGTGATAGATTTGAGATAATATACGTTTATAACAAAACGAAAAAGATAAATTAAAATGGCAGAAATAGAAAAAGTGAAATGCCTGATTATAGGTTCAGGGCCTGCCGGATATACGGCAGCGATTTATGCAGGACGTGCAAATTTATGTCCGGTGCTTTATGAAGGATTGCAACCGGGTGGCCAGTTGACTACTACTACGGATGTGGAGAATTTCCCCGGTTATCCGGAAGGAATCAGTGGTCCGCAGTTGATGGAAGACTTGCGTGCACAGGCGAGCCGTTTCGGAACAGATGTTCGTTTCGGTATTGCTACGGCGGCCGATTTGAGCAAAGCCCCTTATAAAATAACAATCGACGGTGATAAGGTTATTGAAACAGAATCATTGATTATTGCTACCGGAGCTACTGCTAAATATCTGGGACTGGAAGATGAAAAGAAATATGCCGGAATGGGTGTAAGTGCTTGCGCCACTTGTGACGGATTTTTCTATCGTAAGAAAGTAGTTGCCGTAGTCGGTGGAGGTGATACAGCTTGTGAAGAAGCTGTTTATCTTGCCGGACTTGCATCCAAAGTATATTTGATTGTCCGTAAACCTTTCCTGCGCGCATCGAAGATTATGCAGGAACGAGTAATGAACCACGAGAAAATAGAAGTTCTTTTTGAACACAACGCAGTTGGTTTGTTTGGCGACAATGGGGTAGAAGGTGTAAACCTGGTGAAACGTTGGGGCGAACCGGATGAAGAACGTTACAGCTTGCCTATCGACGGTTTCTTCCTGGCTATCGGACATCAACCGAATACTGAAATATTTAAAGAATACGTTGATACGGACGAAGTGGGTTATATCATCACGGAAGGTGATAGTCCCCGTACAAAAGTTCCCGGAGTTTTTGCGGCAGGAGATGTTGCCGATCCGCATTATCGTCAGGCTATTACGGCTGCGGGAAGTGGTTGCAAAGCTGCTTTGGAAGCAGAACGTTATCTTTCTGCCAAAGGACTCATTTAATCCGGTTTATATCCGACCATAGGAGGGTATTAAAACCCTTATAAATATGAAAATCACCCACGCTAGAGTTTAATCTGTAGCGTGGGTGATTTTGTTGAGAGGGGAGTCTTGCTCCCCTTTATTTTATAAACTCAAAGCTTTTCGAACAATATTTGTCGATTGTCTTTGGTTAATACGCTTCTATTTCATCTATCCATAATTCGGCAGGAATGACTTCCGGACCGTTATTCTTTTCAAAGTTGATACCATTACGCAGTGTGCCGCCATTCTTGATTTTGACTTTCAGGAACGTAGCTTGTGTCGGTTCAAATTCAATGGAATCGGTGAATGCAATTCTTCCTGTTTGCGGATAATCGTGTTTCAAAGTTTTTTCGGCTATCGGTGTGTATTGCTTGCCGTCTGCTGATACTTCTACGGCAACTCCTCCTGCAGGAAGAATTCTCATGGCAGGATTGAATAAAGAACCGAAAATAACTTTGCTGACTTGTGTCGGTTTATCCAGATGAACGATAAATTCCAAATCTTTATCTTCTACGATACCGAAGCTACACCACGGAGTATAAGAAGCGTTATTGCCTCGTTTGCCGTTGGTTAGTCCGAAAGTGGTCTTGTCAGCTCCTAATACATCGTTTTCATCGAATATATCGCCTGTCCATCCCATCGTATAATTAACCGTATAGGGCTTTCCTGTTAATAAATTGCCATACAGTGGCTTGTGAGCTACTTTACCCAACATCTTTCCGTCTTTGAAAGCAGCGGCTTTCAGGTCTATATTACCTTTAAGAACGAAAGGCTTTTCATATAAGACGGACGCTTTGGACGGTTCGCTGCCGTCCGTTGTATATCGGATTTCCGCATTCGGGTAGAAACTTTCCAGCAATACCATTAAAGGACCGTTCTCATCTGCATGCGTATTTATATTTACGTCGTAGAAGTTGAGACAAGGCTGGGTGTTCATAACTTTCAAACGTTCAAATTCGGTCACCATCCGTTCGCAGAAATTCTTCCAGTCTTTGTTTGCGTTTTGTGTCCAGGCCGTTTCGGCGATAGCCATTGCACGCGGGAAAGCCTGGTAGTCTGTACGTTCTGAATTCTGCATATACTCTCTCCAGATATTACCTTGTATCCCGATGATATGCTTCTTGGCAAGCTCGTCAGCGTCGTCCGGAACAGGGTTGTAGCTATATGTTTTCTTCAAGGTATTGTATCCGCCGATAGTGGTCGGAGCAATTTCCGGCTCTTCCTGATAGTAGTCCAGGTATACATAAGGATTCGGAGTCATGATGGCATTATGCCCTGCTTTGGCTGCGTTCATTCCCCCTTCTACACCGCGCCATGACATAACAGTCGCATTGGGAGCCAGACCACCTTCGAGAATTTCATCCCAGCCGATGATGTTTTTGCCTTTGCTATTCAGGTATTTCTCCATACGGGTAACGAAATAGCTCTGCAATTTATCTTCTTTGCTGTGCTTTATTCCGTCTATCTTACTGGGAGTTGTATCATCTTTCAATCCTAACTGGCGGATTAACTGCTGGCAGAAAGCACTGTTCTTCCATGCTGTCTTGGGACATTCATCGCCACCGATGTGAATGTATTCGCTGGGGAATAATTCTATAACTTCATCCATCACTCCTTCAAAGAATTTGAAAGTCGTTTCACTCGGACAGAATACCTGTTCGAATACTCCCCAGGTAGGAGATACTTTGTAAGTCTGTGTAGAGTCGCATGACAATTCCGGATAGGCGGCAAGTGCAGCCAATGCATGTCCCGGCATTTCTATTTCGGGAACAACATTGATGTATTTACTTGCAGCATAAGCCACTACATCTTTGATTTGCTCCTGTGTATAATAACCTCCATGTTCTTTTCCGTCGAATACTTGCGGATAGTTTACATAGTAATAGTCTACTAATGTCTTTTCACGCTTGGAACCGATTTCCGTCAATTTGGGATATTTCTTGATCTCGATTCTCCATCCCTGATCGTCTGTCAAATGCCAGTGGAAGACATTCATTTTGTTCATAGCCAGTAAGTCGATGAACTTGTAGATGTAGTCTATCGGTACATAATGGCGGCAAACATCCAACATGAGTCCGCGATGAACAAAACGGGGTGAATCTTCAATTTCTACGGCAGGAACCGACCAGTCAGCTTTCTTATCCAACTGCTTTCCGTAAATTGCCGGAGGGAGTAACTGATAAAGAGTCTGCACTCCATAAAAGAATCCGTTTGGCTGGGAAGCGGTGAGTGTAATGAGACTGGGAGTGACCGACAATCTATAACCTTCTTTCGGCATACCTTCCTGTACAACAAAAGAGATCGCCGTTTTTCCATCTGCACTTTCAGCTTCTTTCAAGGAGATTCCTGCTGTCAGTTTTAGTTGTCCGGCCAGGCTGTCGGCAATGCTTTTTACTTCCGGAGCATCCGAAGGAACTACGAGGCAGACTTTGTTGTTTAGTTCAAAGCGTCCTTCCTGTGGAAGAATCTGGTTGGGTTTGGGAACGATGTTGTACTCGTTCGCCGTTTCTTTTGTCTTCTGGCAACTGGGGGTAATCATTAGCAAGGACAAAAGAAGAAGAGAAATACTTTTCTTCATGGTCAAAATGTGTGTTAAGTTATAAATAGATTTGACAGGGCAAATGTACTTGTTTATATGAGAAGTTCCTTTACCCAATCTTACTTATTTTCTTCAGCTTTTCTTCTTCGATGATTTTGATCTTTCTTCCGTCGATAGTAATCAGTCTTTCCGTAGCGAATTGCGACAAGGTACGGATAGCGTTCGAAGTAGTCATATTGGAAAGATTTGCCAGATCTTCACGTGAAAGATAAATGCTCAACGTAGAACCGTCTTCTTCCAGTCCATAACTTTCTTTCAGGAAGATAAGTGATTCGGCCAAGCGTCCGCGAATATGTTTTTGTGTCAGATTAACGGTACGTTCGTCAGAGATACCCAAGTCGACGGAAAGCTGGCGGATAAAGAACATGGCCAAGTCATTGTTTTGGGCAACCAGCGTAGTGATAGCACTCATAGGAATCAGGCAAACAACGGAAGGTTCGAAAGCTGCAGCAGCAGTTACAAAATCTTGTTTGGCAAAATAAGCACGATATGCAAAATATTCGCGTGGTTTAATCATGCGAATAATCTGACTTCTACCTCCCACACCATCTTTGAAGATTTTTACTTTCCCACTAATAAGGCACATCAGATGAGAAGGTGTTTCTCCTTCGCAGTAGATGGTTTCATTTTTTTTGTAGGTTTGTATCGTATAATTATTCATCAGAAACTCCTTTTGCTCATTGTTTAGAGGAGCTAACATATCGGATAATGGTTCCGAAATATCGATGTCTGACATATTCATTTTTACCATGAGTGCTACAAAACTGTGTTATACAGCACAAAAGTAAAAAGAAAAAATGAGAAAATGAACGAATCTATAAAAAGATTGCACAAAAGTGGGAGCTTTCGTGCAATCTTACAGGCATTTTATTTGGTAAACAACAGTTCCCTATATTTAGGTAACGGCCATATTTCGTCATCCACTTCCATCTCCAGGTGGTCGATGTGATCGCGGATTTGGTCAAGATACGGGCGTACTTTTTCTTCGTATGTGAATGCCCTTTCTTTGTAGTTTTCCATGTGGTTGGCTACTTTTCTTGCTTCGGTCATGTCGCGCACGAGTACTTTGATAGAAGTGACCCGGTGTGAAATCTCACGAATCAGTTCTTTACGGTCGGCACTTAATACTTCATATTCTTCAGCCGGGAATATTTCTTTCAGTCCGCGAAGATTTTCGAGCAAACGATTCTGATAGGCAACGGCAGTTGGTACGATGTGATTGATGGCGAGGTCGCCCAATACACGGCCTTCGATTTGCACCTTCATAGTGTATTTCTCCAGTTCCACTTCCAGACGGCTGTTCAATTCGGTCTCGTTGAAGATACGTTCGCCGATAAGTACTGATTTGGATTGGTTATCAATATAGTGCATCAGGGCTTCCGGTACGTGGCAGATATTAGTCAGTCCGCGGCGTGCAGCTTCTTGTTTCCATTCTTCGGAATAACCGTCCCCTTCGAAACGAATCGGTTCGGAGGCGATAATTGTTTCTTTCAGCAGGCGGAAGATAGCTTCGTCTTTGCCAACTCCTTCTTCCATCAGCTTTTCTACCGATGCCCGGAATTCGTTCAGCTGGTTTGCCATGGCCGCATTGATTGCAATCATAGAGGCGGCACAGTTGGAAGAAGAACCTGCGGCGCGGAATTCGAAACGGTTTCCGGTGAATGCGAAAGGAGAAGTACGGTTGCGGTCGGTGGTATCTAGTAAAATTTCGGGGATACGTCCGATGCCTAACTTCAGTGTGGTTTTTTCTTCCGGCGTCATTTTCTCATTTCCTACCTGACGGACAATTTCGTCGAGAGTAGACGAGAGTTGTGAACCCAGGAAGCAAGAGAGGATGGCAGGAGGAGCTTCATTGGCTCCCAAACGGTAGCTGTTGCTGGCGCTCATGATGGAGGCGCGCAATAAATCCTGGTTTTTATAAACCATCATTAAGGCGTTTACCAGGAAAGTGAGGAATAGCATATTGCCTTTCGGATTCTTTCCGGGAGCGAACAGATTGATACCGGTATCTGTACAGAGCGACCAGTTGTTGTGCTTGCCCGAACCGTTTACTCCGCTATATGGCTTTTCGTGCAGGAGTACATTAAAATGATGCTTCCTGGCGATACGCTTCATCAAATCCATGACGAGCTGGTTGTGGTCGTTGGCAAGGTTACAGTTTTCGAAGATAGGGGCCAACTCAAATTGGTTGGGAGCCACTTCGTTATGACGGGTTTTGGCAGGAATACCGAGTTTGTGACACTCGATTTCGAGTTCTTTCATAAATGCAGTGACACGTGGAGGGATAGAGCCGAAATAATGATCCTCCAACTGTTGGTCTTTAGCAGAAGAGTGCCCCATCAGTGTCCGTCCTGTCAGGCAGAGGTCGGGGCGTGCATTATATAAGGAGGAGTCTACAAGGAAATATTCCTGTTCCCATCCTAAATTGGTATATACGCGTGTGATGTTCTTGTCGAATAGCTGACAGACTTCCGTTGCTGCTTTATCTACAGCGGCAAGTGCTTTCAACAATGGAGTTTTGTAATCCAACGCTTCACCTGTATAAGAAATGAAGATAGTGGGGATACAAAGAGTGGTATCTACTACGAATGCCGGTGAAGAAACATCCCAGGCTGTGTATCCGCGTGCTTCGAAAGTGTTGCGGATACCGCCGTTAGGGAAAGAAGAAGCATCCGGCTCTTGTTGGATCAGTAGTTTTCCGGAGAAGCGTTCAATCACTCCGCCATCTTCGCCAAATTCGATAAAGCCGTCATGCTTTTCGGCTGTTCCGTCTGTCAGAGGCTGGAACCAGTGTGTGTAGTGAGTGACGTTGAGTGACTTAGCCCAACTTTTCATACCGTTAGCAATTAAATCTGCTATTTCACGGCTGATAGGCGTACCTTTTTCGATAGCGTCGGTTACAGCTTTGTAAGCTTCTTTTGGAAGATACTCCTGCATCTTCTTGCGGTCGAACACGTGGCTACCATAATAATCAGAGAGTTTGTTGGAAGGGGCAATAACTTCCAGAGGTTTCCGGTTGGAAAGCTCTTGTAAGGCAAAAAAACGCATTTTTGACATAAAAGGTCTATTTTTTTATCGGTTGATGGCGCAAAATTATATGTTTTTTCTGAAAGTACCCCTATTTTAGAGGGGGTATTTTGAAAAATAATGTGTTTTTCTAAGAGCCTGTTTAAATTTTATTCAATAACATCCTAATGGATGCCAGTTTTACCATT